>Ga0129307_1000034_pt1 | contig 226642 bp, 182 predicted proteins | sample P1105metagenome_FD_94437 | JGI IMG/M metagenome (GOLD analysis project Ga0129307, IMG submission 94437) | Capybara group fecal microbial communities from Wisconsin, USA - P1105 metagenome | ecosystem: Host-associated > Mammals > Digestive system > Large intestine > Fecal | place: USA...
CCCTCCGTCGTCACGGATATGGCTATCCTGATGATGAATACTTCTTCTTGAAGATCATGGATATGAGCCGGAAGGAGTATGTCAGGAATCAGCCATCACATAAAATTTGTGATTGAACCAATAAAAATGTGACGCCCACCCTGTTTATCACAGAACGAACCGTCACATAATGTATCATTGTTTAATATGATTGTCAACCGTTTTTGAATATCAGGTTGACAATTAACCTCATGCGTTGACAATCTTTTATTCTTTTTATCACTTCTTTTTATTTCTTGATTTCTTTGAAGACTTTCCTCCAGACTTCTTTGATTTACCAGAAGAACCCTTAGTATTCTTCTTTACAGAATAACCAAACTTGCCCAGCTTCTTTCCAAGAGCAAAGTACTCACCATGAGAATACGCCATAAGATTCGTAGCTCTCAGATCAAAGCGTCCCTTCTCATCCATATATTTATCATCTACAGTAACACCCACAACCTCTGCAATAAACATATGATGGGAGCCAAGCTTCTCAATCTTCTTAACCTTACAGTAAATATTTACAGGACTCTCATCTATTGCAGGTGTGTCCATATATTCAGACTTATATTCTGTAAGTTTCATTTCCTTAAACTTATCATAATCACGTCCCGATCTTACGCCGCACCAGTCACAGGCACGTGTTAAGTCAGTTGTAACCAGATTTACAACGAACTCCTTCGTCTCACTGATAATGTCATAGGAATAGCGCTCTGGTCTCACTGATATAGAGAGCATTGCTGGATCTGAACAGATTGTTCCAGCCCACGCCACTGTTACTATATTCGCCTTTTCACCAGGTTTCTGACAGCTTACCATTACAGCTGGCACTGGATATAACATATTACCTGGTTTCCAACTTTCCTTACCCATATATCCTCCTAAAACTGAACCTTAAATGTACTTCCTTCACCAAGTTTACTTTCCACCGTGATCTTACCGCCCATTCCTTCAACTATGGACTTAGACAGCGAAAGTCCTATACCTACACTGTTAGGATTAACCTCGCTGGACTCACGGTAAAAACGTTCAAAGATATGCGTCATGGTTTCCTCACTCATTCCCATGCCATTGTCGCTTATATAAATACGAGTGAAGATTGCATTTTGCTCCACCTTAATGCTGATCTGTCCCACTTCTTTTCCAGCCTTCTCAGAGGAATCAGCATCCACCCGCTGGGCTGAATAGTCAGACGCATTCTTCACGATATTGATGATAGCCTCTGTCAGCCAAGGGCCGTCAGCCTTCACAGTTATATCCTCTGGACAGTCTATAGTCAGCTTCTGGCCACGGGTATCAATGAGGTACTTTACACCTCCTGCTACCTCCGAAAGAACAGCGGCCAGATTTACATCTCCAATGTCAAATGCTATCGCCCCAGCTTCGATTCGAGCCAGCTTCAGCATAGACAGCACCATCCACTCCATGCGGCTCACCTGATTGGAGGCCTCACCCAGGATCATCTTACGCTCATCCTCGCTGCTTATCTTGTCATTTACGATAAGATCAAGGAACACATCCATAGAAGCAAGAGGGGTTTTCAACTGATGTGATATATCAGACATTACATCCTGAAGATACTCCTTCTCACTCTTCTCCTTGCGGCGACTCTCCTGGAACATATGGATCAACTTCTCGAAGTTGTCATAGAAGATACCTACGGTTCCTTCCTGGAGTTCAGAAGCTTTATACGCCCTTATCATCTCCATTGATTCAGATTTTTCCATTTCCCCATCTGAAAGAACACGGCCTTCATTTTTCTTGCTGTCTTCTATCATAGATGCCATAACATCTGAAGCACTATTCAGGGATTTATAAGCTCTATCAATATATACCTTAGACAGTAAGAAAAGGATCACCACCAGGACGGTCTCAGATACCCCCAGGAGCACAAGAAATGGTCTCTGACTGCTTGTTATACTAAAGGAAACAAAGTATAGCAGCACAAAACTTGTGACCAGGATGATCCCGGCCACAAGCCAATAAAGCTTTATAAAGCTGCTTTGTTCATAGTTACTTTTCATATTTATTCCAATTCTGTATCGAAGCGGTAACCAATTCCCTTCACAGTTTTTATATACTGTGCATCGTCACCTAACTTATCTCTGAGTCGTTTTATATAAACCGACAATGTATTGTCATCGAAGAAGGTATTCTCTGTATCGTATAGTCGCTGAAGCATCTGATTTCTTGTTATAACGATGCCCTTATTACGAACAAATTCACGGAGAAGCCTAAGCTCTGCAGGAGTACAATCCACAGGCTCATCGTTTTTATATAGTCTGTAGCTATCAATATTATAGCTATGCTGACCAAAGCTAACTGTACTATCCTCTGCCTGAAGTGCATCACCAGTACTTTCTGATATATCGCCCTGTTCTACGCCCTGTGCCTTCATCACTCTTTCCTGTCTTCTGATAACCGCTGCTATTCGGGAAAGCAGTTCCTTCACACGGTAAGGCTTTGTCACATAGTCATCAGCGCCAAGATCAAGTCCTCTTACGATGTTGGACTCATCTCCAACCGCCGTACAGAAGATCACCGGGATATCTATCCCTTTCTCATTCATTTCCTCTAGGAAAGAAAAACCATCCCCATCAGGCAGCATAACATCCAGCAAAATAACGTGCAGTGGGGACGGACCCCCTTGCACCGAGGTCTGTCCCTCTTGCACCATTTCTCTGGCCTCTGCAAGATTCTTGGCATGAAGTACTTCGTAGCCTTCAGCCTTTAATGTATATGTAGTTCCCATGGCGAGGGCGAAGTCGTCCTCTACTAGTAATATTCTTTTCATACTTAACCTTCTGCAAAAAAAATGACAAGCGGAAAACTCCGCTTGTCATATTATAAACTGTTACTCATTATCTCGCAATAAACTAGAACATTTTTACGTCCTGTCTCTTTGTAGCATCAGCCTCAAAGAATGCCTTCTGAACCTTTCCAAGATTACTTGCTACAATACTACTAGGAAATGCTACGATCAGATTATTGAAAGCAGTAACGTTCGCATTGTAAAGTCTTCTTGCAGCCTGAAGATGCTCCTCAACATCGATTACGCTCTTCTGAAGCTCTGCAAAGTTCTGGCTTGAACGAAGCTCTGGATAATTCTCAGCAAGAACACGAATATCTGAACTTACCTTATCCATATTTCTGCTAGCTTCATTTCTTTCCTGCATTGACATTCCAGCACGAAGATTAATGATCTGCATAAGTGTTTCTCTCTCATATGCCTGATAGTTCTTTACGATATCAAGCATCTTTGTAAGAACATCATATCTCTTTGTGAGAGCAACGTCGATTCCTGAAAGTGCCTCAGCAACCTTTATTTCAGCTCTCTTAATATTGTTGGAAGCTGAAACATACCATCCAAAAAATCCTCCAACGATTAATACTAAAACTAAAATTACAACCAATACTGTCGTCATTATTTTCTCCTCCTGTTATTTAAACAAAAAACATATCTATTACTTGTTTGATCTCATCGATATCCCTCTGAACCTTTTCCATTTCCTCTGGATACGACGCTTCCTTTAACCAGTCATATTTATCAAACACATCCTTGTTTCGTTCGTTGAATCCAAGGAACAACTTATTTCCCATAAAATGGATCGCCATGCTTGGATATCTACGACTCAGTGTATCAAGATATTCCATGTACTGTGGTGTTAGCAGATAGAATGCATCATGAGGACTGGTGGAATAAACATCAAAGTCCTTATTGAACTGAACACTTTCCATCTCAACCTTCTGTATCTTTGGAGTATTCTGAGCTCCACGATACCGATGCTGTGTTGTATATATCCTGGTCGAGCTATTAAACTGACCTGGAAATTCAAATGCAAACATACGACCTCTGAAGTAAACCGTGGTACTGGATGATTTACCATTTGATTTATGGTACTCAACCGTCACATCTGACATCTCAAAGTTGATTCCTCTGTAGGATGCTCTAAGATAATCCTCCGATCTAAAGCGGTTTCCCATAGCACATAGCTGAAAGCTTCGAACTGCTGCCTCGCTAAAGCCTGACTTCCAATCATAAAACACATTGTCAAAATTTGCTCTAAGAGGTTCCTCCACGAACAGCTGCTTATAAAGCATCTGACACTCACCCCTAAAACCTTTAGCTCGTGTTGCTCCAACAACAAGCATTACCACTCCCAGTACTCCAAATAAGAAAACATACCGAGTAAACATAAATGCCATCAATACCCAAAAACCGATACCGGCGATTACTACACTGATCTCTGCTTTTCTTCTTACAGCTTCCAAGGCCTCCATCTTTTCATGAAGTCCCACGCGGTTCACCTCCCTTCGTTCTTTTTAAATGATTTTCGTGTAGATTTCATTTGTCTTTATTATATACACGAACATAGAACATGATATTATATTTCCTTCAAAAATGGAATATATACTCTCGAGACATACGAAAAAATATTCCTCTAAAACAGAGAAATAAAAAAGCTGCCAGCGTTTCCGCCAGCAGCCTATATTTCTATTAGTTTGACTCACCCAGATTCTGTGTTTCCTTAACAGTAACTGTCTTGTCGTAGCATGTGAACATCTCTCCAACCTTTTCCTGATCAGGCTTAGGTGTGATAGCGCTCACGATTGGAACAACGATGAGACCTGCGATCATCATAGCAGCACCAGCATTGATTGGGGATGCAATGATTGGCTTGCCCATCTTTCCAGCGATGATGTTAGCAAGTGTAAAGCCAACACCAACGATGTAACTTGCCCATACAGAAGCCTTTGTGATCTTCTTGCTGTAAAGACCATACATGAAAGGAGCAAGGAATGCACCTGCAAGAGCTCCCCATGAAATACCCATGAGCTGAGCAATGAATGTTGGTGGGTTAAATGCAAGCACAACTGAAAGGATAATGAAGCACATTACGAGAACCTGCATCAGACGAAGCTGTGTCTTCTCCTTCATTTCCTTCTTCATCAGAGGCTTAATAAGATCAAGTGTAAGTGTTGAACTCGATGTAAGAACCAGTGATGAAAGTGTTGACATTGATGCTGAGAAAACAAGTACTACTACAATACCGATAAGAAGATCAGGTAATGTTGAAAGCATTGTTGGAACGATGTTGTCGTATGCAACCTTCTCAGTTCCATCCTCAAGTACCTCGACAATACCTTCATATCCTCCGAAGAGACGTCCGAAACCTCCAAGGAAGTAGCAGCCACCTGCAATAATGATGGCGAAGAAAGTTGATACAACTGTACCAGTCTTAACTGCCTTTTCATCCTTGATAGCGTAGAACTTCTGAACCATCTGTGGAAGTCCCCATGTACCAAGAGAAGTAAGAACAACTACACCGAGAAGTGCAAGTGGATCAGGACCAAAGAAGCTTGCGAAAAGACCCTGTGAACCCTGAAGTGCAGCAGTTGTAACTGTTGGATCTGTCTCGATAAGAGAAAGCTCCTTAACTGCATTTATAAATCCACCCTGACCCATAAGTACTGCAGCGATTACTGCGCAGATACCGATCAGCATGATAATACCCTGAATAAAATCGTTAAGAGCTGTTGCCATGTATCCACCGATAACAACGTATGCACCAGTAAGAAGTGCCATAACAATAACACAGATACGATAGTCAACTGAGAATGCCATACCGAAAAGTCTTGAAAGACCATTGTATACACCAGCTGTATAAGGAACAAGGAAGATAAATGCTATCATCGAACCTACAACTCGAAGTGCCTTTGAATTAAATCTCTTGCCGAAATACTCAGGCATTGTCTTTGCATCCAGCTGCTGTGTCATAAGACGTGTACGACGTCCAAGTACGAGCCATGCAAGAAGACTTCCGATAAATGCATTTCCAAGTCCGATCCATGTTGAAGCAAGACCAAACTTCCATCCGAACTGACCAGCATATCCGATGAATACAACTGATGAGAAGTAAGATGTACCAAATGCAAATGCTGAGATCCAAGGACCTACAGTACGTCCACCAAGAACGTAGTCATTTACGTTCTTTGCCTTGTTTCGAGAATAGATTCCTATTCCCATCATTACAGCAAAGAAAACAACTAGTAAGATAACTTTGATAGCCATTATTCTATCTCCTTTGAAGTATATAATATTGGAATAAAATAAAGTGAAAAATAAAAAACACTTCAGCACGCTAACGATTTAACGCGCTAAAGTGTATTATACCCTACTCATGTGAAATGTCAAGACACAGAATTAGCAGATTCTTGGAAGAAGTTCACCACTTGGACGAGACAGCATAGTCTTTGCTCCAACTGCAGTCTCAACAACAACCTTTCCAGGATTCTCCTCTGTTACTTCGCCTATGATACAAGCACCTTCAGAATTTGGCTGAGACTTAAGTGCCTCAACTATTTTTTCTGCTTCAGAAGCAGGTGCAAAGATAACAAGACGTCCCTCACATGCAAGATAAAGTGGTTCAAGACCAAGCATGCCACAGACACCCTTTACTCCATCATTTACTGGAATACTCTCATAGTTAAGTGAGATCCCCACATTGCTTTCTCCTGCAATCTCATAAAGCACTGTACCAACACCACCACGAGTCGCATCTCTGATAACATGAACATCCTTAGTTGCTTCCAGCATTGCCTCAATGTTCTTGTTGAGTGGTGCGCAGTCACTTGTAATATCTGCATCGATCTTGAAGTCATTTCTCTCAAGAAGGATTGTGCAGCCGTGGCGACCGATATCACCTGTTACTATGATCTTGTCACCAGGCTTTGCAAAGGCACCTGATGTGGATACGCCCTCAAAGATATGACCGAAACCTGTGGTTGTTATAAATATCTGATCTACCTGACCTTTTCCTGCAACCTTTGTATCACCAGCTACAAGATATACTCCAGCTTCCTTAGCTGTCTTTGCCATAGCGGCAGCAATCTCATCAAGCTTCGATACTGGAAAGCCTTCCTCTATTACCATAGCGCAGGTGAGGTACTCCGGCTTAGCTCCCATACATGCGATATCATTTACCGTTCCACAGATTGAGAGCTTACCAATATTTCCACCTGGGAATTCAAATGGAGATACAATGAATCCATCTGTCGACATGGACACTTTGTTTGTAAGCTTGAGGTTGCTGTCTGATTCCTTAACAGTCTTCTCAATATCAAGTACAGCAGCATCATCAGCTGTAAGATATGGGTTATCAAAATGCTTCTTAAAAATACTGTTTATAAGCTCATTTGTCTGAACACCACCAGAACCATGAGCCAGTGTAATCTTATCTTCCATATAGTGTTTTATCTCCCTTATATATCTAATTTCATATTAATTCAGGTTAATGCTTGGACCGTAATGATAGTAAGCTGCACACGCACCTTCATCAGATACCATGCAGGCACCTACTGGATGTATTGGGTCGCACACCTTACCGAAAAGTGGACAATCGGTTGGCTTGCAGTTACCCTGAAGAACCTCACCACAACGGCATGCTGGATTTGGCTTACCCTGAATATCAGGCACCGAGTATTTCTTACGAGCATCAAAATCTGCGTATTCATCTCTCAGCTTCATTCCTGATTTTTCTATCATTCCAAGACCGCGCCACTCTGTATCACAGGACTCCATAACGCTTTCCACAAGCTTCTGGGCAGCTGGGTTTCCTTCGTCCTTTACCACTCTTGGATAACAGTTAACAAAGAAAGGCTTGCCCTTCTTGGATTCCTCTATAATAACAGCCAGAGCTGTCATAAGCTCATTTGCAGTAAAGCCTGCTACAACACCAGATACTCCAAGGCTAGTCAGTTCCTTACAAACACTGTTGCCGGCGATCGCATTTACGTGTCCTGGGAAAAGAAATGCATCTGCACTTCCCGCCAGCTTCTTATAAGCACTTGGCATAGTCTTATTGGCAGTTAGTATCGAAAAGTTACTAAGTCCGAGACGCTGTGCTTTCTTAACTGCAAGGCATGCTGAAGGTGTTGTTGTCTCAAAACCAACAGCAAGGAACACAACCTGCATATCAGGATTCTCCTTAGCAAGTTCCACCGCGTCATCTGGTGAATATACAGGACGCACATCTGCGCCTTCACTTCTTGCACCAGCCAGACTGCTCTTTGTTCCAGGCACCTTGATCAGGTCGCCAAATGTGGTTATCACGCATCCCTTTTCGAGGGCAAGATAGATTGCCTCATCGATAAAGCCTACAGGTGTAACACAAACCGGACAGCCAGGACCGGATATAAGATCTATATTTTCTGGAAGCAGATTTCTAATTCCCATCTTGAATATCTCGTGAGTATGAGTTCCGCAAACCTCCATGATGCGAAGCTTTGGGCCATCGTAGCTCTGTATTATCTCACGAGCATTTTTTATAACATCACTCATTTTTCTTCCTTCTTTTTATCGATAATATGACATTTTTTTTTGCAAGTACGCTATGCACGTGAATGAGGAGCAAGGCCAGCCATAACTCCCTCTGACTCTGTTTCATCATCAGATGTGATCTTTGCAATAGCAACTCCTGCATGAACCATTACATAATCTCCTGGCTCAAGATCCTCAAGAAGCTCTGCACTTACATCTCTCTTTGCACCGCTGGCATCGATGACAGCAGTTCCGTCCTTTACACTTACAACCTTAGCAGCAAGTCCTACACACATAGTTTTATCCTCCGTATGTTATATCTATATTTCATTATGTTCTTTATTATTCAAAGGTCTTTCTGAACTCGGTGATATTGTTACCATCCTCTCGTCCATATATGGCAAAGCATATCTCATCGAAGCATTTACCATAGCCTTCATCTACTATTACCTGTTTAAAATACCCGGCAACGTCCTGCGGTTTATTTCCAAATGCACCGCATCCCCAAGCACCCAGCACCAAAGTATTATATCCATACTTCGCAGCTGCAGCCAACATGATCCGAATCCTTCTTATAAAGGTTTCTTCTATCATTTTACCTGAAGCAAGAAGGGCTGCACCATATCTATTAGGAGCTGGTACTGTTACTACTCCCATGGTGACAGGATTCTCCATCAGATTATATCGTTCATCCCTGAATACGATTACATTTGGCGAGATAAGCATATAGTCTGACTCCACACGACTAGCGTGGGTATTATTATACTTATACATTTCCCCTGCCTTCTTGGAAGTAATGGAAGCATATAGTGTACTGCATCTGCAGAGAGCCTCCTCCTGAGCATTAGCTCCCATTCTGAAGCCGCCTCCAGGGTTATGAGCATTGGCAAAGTTCATAACCAATGCATTCTCATACTTTCTTCCAGCTGCATAGGAATCTGAGTTAATAACCGTCAGCTTGCAGGTTTCCCCCTCGGAGTAAGCGTCCTTCTTATATGGTGTAATATCCATCTTAAGAAGTTCTTCTCCGTCCCTTGGACTAATAACTATAACATCCTCAAAGTCCACTTGTGGAAGTTGAATCTCCTTACCATCCAGAGTGTACTTCCCTTCCTTGCAGATTCTTAGAGTTTCATTTGCTATCTGAATATTATTCATTCTTTAACCCTTGCTAATCCATATAACGCCTGTCCTACTGCGATACCGCCATCGTTTGGTGGAACAAGACTATGAATCAATACCTTTATCCCCTGACTTTCAAGTCTCTCTCTTGTGAAGAAGACCAGCAGCGTATTCTGGAACACTCCACCACTAAGAGCCGCTGTCTTTATTCCAGTTTCTTCAGAATACTTTACTACCTTTTCAGAGATCATATCAGCCAGCTTCATATGGAATACCATAGCCAGTTCGTCTGGATCTGCGTCTTCAATGTATGCCTTTGCTATCTCCTTAACAAGCTGATTTGTATCTTCATATGTTTTTCTCATAATGTAGTTAGTAACAATATGTGCCAGCATATCTCCATAGCCAAATCGCTTCAAAAATCGCTGGGCTGAATACATCAGTGCGGTTGCCGCTTCACCTTCAAATGTAGACGCACGCCTGATCCCGAGTATTGCACTAACTGCATCGAAGAGTCTTCCAGCACTTGTAGATATTACACTATTTATTCCATGCTTTGCCATATTCTGGAGCATGCTATATTCCGTCTCTGTGCAAAGATTTAGTTTCTTTACCAGTTCGGATCCTGCATTTTTTTCTGAATCTGATTCAGACTCACTACCGGCAAAGTCTCCAAGGATTGAAGCTGCAATACGCCAGCCCTCCTTTGATGAGAGATCACCGCCGCACTGAACAAATGGTGCTATATGTCCTAGTCGTTCGAAGTCTGACACTGAACACCTGAGATACTCTCCGCCCCATATGGTTCCGTCTGTTCCATAGCCTGTACCATCGAAGGATACTCCGATAACTTCGTCCAGGTAGTCATTCTCTGCCATGCATGAAAGAATATGTGCATAGTGATGCTGAATCTTTACAAGAGGGATGCCATTTGAAGCCGCAATCTCCTCTGCCACAGCAGTGGTATTATACTTCGGATGAAGGTCAGCCACAACTATTTCCGGCTTTGCTTCAAGAAGAGTTTCCATTCTCTCTACAGATTCTGTCAGCGCCTGAACGGTTCTGATATCTGCCATATCGCCCACATAAGCACTTGGATAAAGCAGTGAATCCTTGGCGATACAGAAGCTGTTCTTCAGCTCGCCACCAATTCCAAGCACACTGCCACGCTGTTCCTGCCCCAGCATAAGTGGAAGTGGAGCATAGCCGCGGGAACGCCTAATCATATAAGGCTTCCCCCCCAGGGTATCCATTACTGTATCATCAGCTCTGGTCCTGATGGTTCTGTTATTGGAAAGCACCAGATCAGTGAAGCCTGCTATCTCGCTGATCGCATCCTCATCGGTTCTGCATATCGGTGCACCAGATGCGTTGGCACTGGTCATAACCAGAATGTCCGGTACTTTATATTCATCTTCGTAGTCAAAAATCAGAAGATGTATCGGTGTATATGGAAGCATGACGCCAATACTCAGGTTATCTGGTGAAACCGACTCAGCCACCTTAGTATCCTCGTTCTTTTCCAGTAATACGATTGGCTTCTCATGTCCATTAAGCAGCTCGGTGAAGTAAGATTCCCCTTCTGGAAGTCTGCACTCACGTCTCACCGTATCCAGATCCTTCATCATAACGGCAAATGGCTTCATCGGACGATTCTTCAGCATTCGAAGTCGACTGACTGCCTCTTCGTTTGTTGCATCGCAGCAAAGATGAAAGCCACCGATTCCTTTAATCGCAACTATCTTCCCGTCACATATAGCCCTTCTGGCAGCAGTTATCGCTGTATTTCCTACAGTTCTTTCTGAAGGATTCTTCGGGTCAAATGTGTAACAAACCGGTCCGCAATTTGGGCAGCAGACTGGCTGCGCGTCGTACCTTCTTGTTTCCGGATGTGTATATTCGTACTCACATTCAGGACACATATCAAATTCCTTCATGCTGGTACGTTCTCTGTCGTAAGGCATAGATTCTAAGATCGTAAGTCTTGGTCCGCAGTTTGTGCAGTTAATAAAAGGATGCATGTATCTGCGGTTATTCTTGTCAAAAAGCTCCTTCTTACACTCATCGCAGATGGCAATATCAGGAGAAACAAAGATAGCCCCTTCATCCTTTTCACTCTCGATGATGTCAAAGGTTTCAAACTCAGGAAGATCCACAGTCTTATCAATGATCTCCAGGATCACAGATCTTGCTGGTGGATTATGCTTTAAAGCATACGTAAGCTTCTCCACATCCCCCTGAGCAAATATCTCTACATAGGAACCCTTATTTGCCACAGTTCCCTTAATGTTACTATCCAGGCATGTACGACTTACAAAAGGACGAAAACCTACGCCCTGTACTATGCCATATACTCTTATTCGATGTGTTATCAAAGTAGGTTCCCTCCTTTCCTCGATTTGGTGCAATTGGGGACAGACCTCGGTGCAGTGGGGACGGACCCCACTGCACTATGAGAAGAACATTATTGAGTCATCGTTCATTCTGCCTGATACTGCAAAGTGTGGGAAATCTACAAACTTTCCTGTATATCCACTAGCAGTAAGAAGTCTTTCAAAATCACTATCTGCTATGATCAGATCATAGTTATTCTTTGCTACTAACTCTGCAAGATCATCTTCACCTGAGAGTCTTAAGTCTCCCTCTTCTGCATAGTCCCTACTTTGCATAAAGAAGGTTGCGCAATCGACCTTTACATTATCTTTATTCGTACGTATCTGATTTCTCATTTCATTTGCAGCAAACTGAGTATGAATTATAAGGACACTTAGTAGTGAATCAATACTATCTGATACATTTCTTTTTACATCTTCCGGAATAAATGGAAATCCAACTGAATAAGGAATTCCAAATTCTTCTTCAAGATACTTGGCTGTTTTAAGTCCAGCCGGGCTCACAACATAGTTTTCTTTAATGGAACTAATGTTTCTGATAACCTCTAGATCTGAACCCATTCCGTATATTACAGGACTTTCAACTCCTGCTGCCTTCGCCATCTCAAGAAGAGGCTCAGCTGTGGCGTATCCAGTTTCCAGTGGTGTGGCTCCTAGTATTCCAATATGAGTCGATTGGGCTTTGAGTCGTTCTGACTCATTCTTTCCTGCGAATTCCTTGAAGAGGTTCAGCCAGGCTTCCTCCTCGCCCTCGTCAAAGTAACGGGTACCGATGGCATTTGCCGTGATACATGGTATTCCCAGCCTTTTCTCAGCCATACGCTTCAAAGCTTTCATATCTGTACCTATAACTGCTGGTACCGGAGTTGCAACTATTGCAGCAAATTCTCCGCCTAGCTGATCGTATGCCTTGGACAGCTTATCGATCAGGCGGTCATCCCTGCCCATGATAGCGTCCATATCACGAAGTCCTGCACTGAATACCGCACTCTTCTTAGTAAACCAGCGAGGTTCATCAAAGCCGCATATATTTCCAGCGCAGCCTCCTGCATCACAAATGACGATCAGGCCACCCAGCTCATATAAAACTCCGCAGGCTCCTGACTGATCCGGAGCGAAGGGAGACAAATATTTCAACATCTTTTTCATTTTTTATCCTCGTTTAATGCCGCATCCAGGCGCTCAAATAGTTTGATCACACCGTCAAATCCAAATGGCTGTTCATCGTCGCACCACTCAACATTTGGTACATCCGGATGATAATACATAGCGTCAGAACCGATGCAGACATCAATCTTTTCATCAGACTCTTTACTCTCCAGAAAATACATCATGGATGGCGAAAGGTTTGAATAAACTAAGGTTTCTGGACTAAGCTCAGCCAGCCTCTTCAGGAAACGGAAATTAAGCTCACCCACTGTAGCAAAAATCTCCTTAACCTTAAAGCCCTCTTCCACCAGCATCAGTGCCATTTCGATAGGATCTCCGTTAGTGATCTCTCCAACAGAGAATACTACCTCTCCATGTTTTTTCTTAAAATCATCTATAGTCTTTCGAGCCTTCTCATAATACTGGGAATCATCCAGGTTCGCACCCAGAGCATCTCCAAGAGACTTATACTGATTATGAATCTTATCGATCCTGTAAAGACGAAGGAGCTCGATAAATGGCATCCCAAGTCGCTCCTGCATATTCTGCGCAGCCGCTCTGGCCTCTGGATTCAGCACCAGATTAAAGTTTGCTTTTGACATTTCTTTATACTGGTCAAAGCTTTCGCACCGTGAAAGCTCCCTAATATTCTTAACTCCAAGAGATTTCATAAGTGGATAAATCTCTGACGAATCAAAAAGCGGAGTAAAGTAGCCCATGATATTTATATCTGCAGCGTTACGCTTTTCCTGCTTTTCAAGAAGTGAGTAAACACTGGTTCTAACTGCAGCCATAGGTGGAAGACGCTTCTCACGAGTGAGGGCATACATGTAGCATGCCACAGCCGGCACTCCAGTCGTCTCTGTAACCTTTCGGCATACTCGCTCCATATCTGTTCCCAGAAGGGCGTCCACACAGGTGATACATATCATTATGGCAGAAGGTCTTTTTTTGTTCTGCTTTTCCAGCACTTCCAGAAGCTCCTCACAAGCCTTAGGAATCTTGGTAAGATGACGTCCAGTTACGATGTCTGTATCATCCAGAAGCTGGAAGAAAAACTTGTCCTTATATTCTGGAGCAGATCTAAAAAGTGATGTATTTCTACCACAGCAGCCAGGTGATACCAGAAGCATCACCGACTCAGGAACTGCAAGTCCTGCCCTCTTAACACCGAAGCCCTTTGCTCCAGGAGAGTTAAAGTAGAGGGTGGCTGGCGAGCTGTAGATAAGGTGGTCGCTGGATTTCATTTCACCAGGAAGTCCAGCCAGCCCCAGTTCAGCTAGTTCTTTAGTTGTCTTACAATATGGTTTATTCATTTCCATTATTTATCCTCATCGATAAGAAGCTGGGCAAGTTCCAGGAAGCGCTTGCTGACCTCAAGATCAGGGTCTCCTTCAATTACAGTCTTTCCCATATCCTCGTAATGAATTATGTCGTTGGTTCGAGGAATGTCAGCCACAATATCAAGTCCTGACTTCTCAGCGAAGGCACGAACCTTCTCCTCTTCTCCCTCAACAGCTCGGCGGTTCATTACGATTCCACGCACCTTGGCGTAGCTTCTATCTTCGAAATTCTTCACTGCAGTGTTTATGTTGTTGGCCGCGTAAAGTGCCATTTTTTCTCCAGATGTAACGATCAGCACTTTGTCTGCATATCCCTCTCTTATAGGTGCAGCAAAGCCGCCGCATACAACGTCACCCAGAACGTCATAAAGCACTGCATCCGGCTGATACTTCTTGTAGAGCTCCAGCTCCTCCAGCAGGGAAAATGTGGTTATGATACCACGGCCTGCACAGCCAAGACCAGGTGTTGGTCCACCAGTCTCGATGCAGACAACGCCGCCGTATCCCTCCTTAGTTATCTCGTCAAGGGATGTTGGCTCCTCACCAGTATCTCTCATATAGTTCATAACTGGAGTTACAGGCTCTCCATTCAGCAGGTTCGCAGTGGAATCTGCTTTTGGATCGCAGCCGATCTGTATTACCTTTTTTCCAAGCTTTGCAAGAGCCGCCGAAAGATTTGAAGTCACTGTGGACTTTCCAATTCCACCCTTGCCGTATATTGCAATCTTTATCATAATTATTTCCTCATATAATATATTTAAATGCCAGCCATCACGAATCTATTGATCTAGAGCCTTCGACAAGGCCTCACCCAGAGCAGTCTCCTTAAGAGATCTTCCAATCAGCTGAACCTCATCCTTCACGAAGCATCTTCCTGAAAAGGCCATATGTGGAAGAGAGATAAATGGCTTCTCCCCACAAATTGGTTTAAACAGCGGATCGCCGATAATTATATCAGACTTCGCTATCTCTGCCTCCAACTCATCTTCATCATCGCAGGATACATCATAGTCATCGAATCCATCTCCTACGCTTTCAAGAACTCTGGCTGGAACCTTATATTCAGCATATATTGCATTTGCAAGAGAACGGGACATGATGCTTTCGCCGATTACTGCGATACGTGCACCTTCTGGCACCATCATCTTAACGCCCTTAAACTTTGCTCCCTCTGCAAGTGCCATTTTCATATTTATACAAAGAACCGCAGTTGCGTCTTCACAGCCAAATGGAGCTCCGATCACATATGGGATTCCATAGGTTTCAAACAAATACTTTGCAAGAGGCAGTCCTGTTGATGCAACCACCAGACTCATATCCGCCTCAGCCAGTCTCTCAATCTGTTCGAGCGAAGTATCCATACCCACAGTTGCATTTACCTGGAAACCATGCTCTGCCAGCCACTTACGCATGCTCTGCACAGTTCCCTCCAGCGGAAAATCCAGTGGTGTAAGGCCCAGTACATTTACAAGTCCTACTCCAGCCTTTTCAGCCGGCTTCGTAAAATGCTTCGCCAGCTCTACAAATGCATTTCCAGCACCTGTAATGTAGCTCTGCATTCCGTTGGTCTTTACATTGAAGCTTGGGATTCCTGTCTCCGACTCGACCTCATAGGCTATAGCCTCTAAATCCACACCTGTCATAGCAGGAAGCGGAGACGCACATATAGCAACAAACTTTGGACTTAGCTCCTTTGCCGCCAACACCAGATCATGGACAAAACGTTCATCATTTCCCATGATAGCGTCCTTCTCTGTAAAGCCTGATATATACATCATGCTGTCCTTGTCGTACCAGCGGGGCTCATCATGGGTTGTGTAAGTCGAGTTACATCCCGATGCGTCATGGATCACTGTCATTCCTCCATACTCATATAGAGCAGAACAAAATCCCGATGTATCCGCAGCATATATTGAAATTATTCTTGCAGTCTGATTCATATTCTTTCCTTTTACAAACAGCTGGCACAGCCAATTCCCTTGTGGCTGATAAGCTTCTTTGTATCCTTTGGTGTACTAAATGCATCCACCAGTTCTTCTGCCATACGGCGGATTCCATCAAGTCCGTACATTCCACCACCATCAGCAATATTTACAAAATAAGGTGTATGATTGAAGTAGGCAGCCTTCTGACCAATGGCCAGCTTTTTCTCTCCTGATTCTGCCGAATCAAGTCCATCTTCAAATTCGTTATCCGCAAATCTCATAGCCGGATCCATAGTCGGATAAATCTGAATATCCGGTCTCAGCTTCACCAGCTCCTCGTATGCAGCACGTTCTTCCTTCTGGAATACATCAGTATAAATGGTATCAACCCTGAATCCATAATTTGTAAGCAGCAGCGCGAGTCCCAAAGGTCTTGGTGTTGCCGAATAGTCAATCGCTATCGAAGTATCCTTTATCTTCTTCGCGGCTTCCTTAAGTGCTTTATCTGCCTGAGACTTCTTCTCAGCTATAAACTCATCTATAGTTTTAGAGTTATGTAAACCGGTTTCATCTTCTTTAGATTCACCTTCTGATAACAAGAACTCTGCCATCTTCTTTATATTTTCTTCGCACTGGTCAAAGTCATAACTAAGAGGCAGGTAACTCCACTCAGCGCCGATTCGACCAGCCAGTTTTCTGACGCCCACATTTGCCACCGGCAGATATGAGATCAGTTTTGATGCAGCCCCCAACTCCAGATACTGATCATAGGTCTCGCAGGAGTTGATCTCCCACACATCAAAACCAGCCAGCTTTGCTATCTCAAAGATATCCGAAGTTCTGTCAGTCTCTCTGTCACAACCCACAAGTCCCAGAAGCTTCTCATTCTTTGCAAGAGGTTCCACAGGATCATAGAGACTTGCCTTCATCATGGCGTCAGGAGATATGCTCTTCCTCATAGTCGGCGTCATGTAGCAGTCCACAAATTTAGTTCCCGGAAATCTCTCCGACAGCTCGTCCGCGATCACTCTAAAGTCGCAGCCCTCGAACATATGCATACAGCTGAGATAAACAAGAATGCATCTCGGTCTGTTCTTCATCTGCTCCACAATATGAGCCACACCCTCGACCACGCGAGATTCCATTTCGCCGTTCCACATATCCTTCTCACGAAGTGAAACCCAGGACATCCTCTCCATCAGATTCATCTCTGCAGCAGTGAGGATAACGCCTCGAAGGCACCCCTGTGCGCACACATAAACCTGATGAGCCTCAGGGATCAGCATGCCGGTGTGCACAATATTCCACACACCTCTGGCAGGCGGATTATACTGAAGACCCTCGTAAAATGGCATCTCAAAATCCACGTCTTTAAGCAGAACTGGCTCCGGTATTCTATTATCCTTCGTTCTTAACGCTTCTATCATACTCGTCCTTAATCTAAATCTTTAATCGCAGCTTTAGCTACTGCTCCATCACACAATCAGCCAGCTTCAGCAGTTTCTCTGCCACATCGCTGTCCGGGAACATCTCGATCACAGTCTTTCCAGCAGCCTCCGCCTTCTCAAAGAGAGGACTTCTTGGAATAACCTCCAGCACGCTGGTATCAAAATCCTTGGCTAGTGTCTCAGCATTTTCGATTTCTTTCTCCACGCCTCGACAATTGAGAATGATTCCTCCAAGCTTTGCATAGTCACGCTTCTTGAAATTCTCCACCGCCATAGCAATATTTGCCGCAGCATAGATTGCCATCTTCTCGCCGGAAGTTACTATATAAACCTTATCAGCGTAGCCCTTACGCATTGGCATGGTAAAGCCGCCGCAAACCACGTCACCCAGCACGTCATAGATTACAACGTCCGGCTTATAAACCTCGTAAGCACCCTTCTGTTCCAGCGACTCCAGCGCATTGATGATTCCACGGCCTGCGCAGCCAAGTCCAGGAACCGGACCACCTGCCTCAACACATAGAACCCCTGCAGTGCTTTCCTTAACCATATCTTCAAGGCCAAATGGCTTCCCACTCCTTACAAGGTCGAGGACCGTTGTGATCTTCTCCTTCGGACAGAGAAGTGAAGTCGAATCCGCCTTTGGATCGCAGCCTATCTGCATCACCGTAAGTCCCCTCTTGGCAAGAGCCGCCGAGAGATTCGATGACAGCGTAGACTTTCCTATTCCACCTTTTCCATATATCGCAAACTTAATCATTTATTTCACCTTTTAATCGCGTTCTAATCACCGACACATCTAAGCTTTAAAATCGCCACGGGTAATAGCCACTTTGTAGCCTACAGACTCCACACGTCTTTCAATACATCCCCTGCATTCACTGGACGTGTCGCCCGTACAAATCTTATTATCATAGAGCATATACTTATCTCTCACCTGCACCGGTGAAAGGTTTGGCATGATGACATTTGCCCCTGCCAGAATTCCCTGCTCACGTCCGTTAGGTTTAATAGTTCCTAAAGCCGTAGTTGCTGGAATCAGAGCATGTGGTAGCATAAGTCGACATAGACTTATAAGATAGAGCGTCATCTCATAGGAACCCTTTGCCTCATCTCTAAATGGTGTATCTGAATGCGGCAGAAATGGACCAAGTCCGATCATCTCTGGTTCAAAATCCTGCATGAACAGCATATCATCCACCAGACACTCCACTGTCTGTCCAGGGGAACCAATCATAACTCCGCAGCCCGTCTGGTATCCCAGCGCCTTGAGATCCCTGAGACATCTCATTCGATTCTCCCAGGACATATTCTCCGGATGAAGCTTTCCGTAATGCTCTGGGTTTGCAGTCTCATGTCTAAGCAGATATCTGTCTGCTCCCGCCTCACGGTAAGCCTTATACTCGTCAAATGTCTTCTCACCGATTGAAAGTGTTACGGCACATTCTGGGTAATCTGCCTTAAGACGCCTAACGATATCACAGATCATCTCAGTTGTGTAGTAAGGATCCTCCCCACTCTGAAGCACAAAGGTTCTAAAGCCATACTTGTAGCCATCCTCACAGCACTGAAGTATCTCCTCCTCACTCAGACGATATCTCTCCAGATTCGCATTTCCTGCACGAAGCCCACAGTAGTAGCAGTTCTTGTTGCAGATATTACTGAACTCCACAATGCCTCGGATGAACACATCCTTGCCGTAGATCTCATCACCTACTTTACGAGCCTTCTTCGCCGCATACTGAAGCTCTTCCTCTTCCTCAAACGCTTTTCCACCAAGAAGAGTTCTCCACTCCTCTCGGGACAACTTGTGCTCCACCTCTAACTTATCTATTAAACTAAACTTCTTGTTACTCATCAAATAAACTCCTAAAACTCCATCGAAGCAGTATTATTCATCAATAAATCAATACTTATAGAAGTATCTCAATTTACTCATCTAACCATATATAGGTGCAATTGTACGGTCCAAGATTCCCTTCATGTATGCTATAGCTATTCCATAGTTTGTAAAAGGAACACCCAGATCCTCAGCACACTTCATGCGGTATACCATTTCACGGGAACTGAGCATGCATCCGCCACAATGAATTATCAGCTTATATTCCTCAAGATTCTCTGGGAAATCCGCTCCCGAAGAAGTCTCGATCACCAGCTTCTTTCCAGTTCTCTCAGCCAGCCAATTAGGCATCTTCACAGTTCCGATATCTCCGCACTGTCTATGATGAGTACAGCCCTCGCTGATCAGAACCTTGTCCCCATCCTGCAATTCATCTATAGCTCTCGCTCCCTTAACAGCTGTATCAAGGAAGCCCTTATATCTGGCCATAAGAATAGAGAATGAAGTAAGTGCTATATCCTGAGGCACTATCTTATTAACCTTTTCAAAAGCCTGACTGTCAGTAATTACAAGATCTGGCTTCATGCCAGCGCTGATCATCTTATCAAGCAGCTCCGCAAGCTCAGTCTCTCTTGTAGTAACCGAATATGCTCCAGAATCAAGAATATCTCTGATTGCCTGCTGCTGAGGAAGTATCAGTCTTCCCTTAGGTGCCGCCTTATCAATTGGAATAACCAAAACGATAGTCTGGCCCGGCTCTATCACATCACCCACCAGTTTTATGCCATTATCCCCGCTTGGAACAATGTGGCCGATTAGCTCCTTCAATTCCTCAATTCCAGTCTTCTCAGTTGCACTCACCAGAATATCACTTTTATCAGTCGTTTTCCTCGAAGCATCCGGCTCAAAAGTACCATTTGGGCTACTTTCAAGCAGATCCGATTTATTCTTCGCAACAATAAATGGAATCGACTTTTCCTCAAATATTCGAAGCAGCTCCTGCTCAGACTCATCCATGTCTCTAGTGGCATCTGTAACAAGGATTGCTATATCCGTCTTATTGAGCACCTGCTTTGTACGCTTTACTCTCAGCTCGCCAAGAGCGCCTGTATCGTCAAAACCCGGCGTATCTGTTATAACAACCGGCCCCAGCGGGAGCAGTTCCATAGCCTTTGAAACTGGATCTGTTGTAGTTCCAAGAGTGTCAGAAACCACAGCCAGCTGCTGATTAGTCACTGCATTCACAAGGCTGGACTTTCCAGCATTTCTCTTTCCAAAAAAACTGATTCTCAGGCGTTCACCTGATGGTGTATCATTCAAACTCATAATAAAACCTCCTAATGAACAATACATTCAATAATGAATCGATAATAACGCGAATATATAAATAAAAGCGCCCCTCCCACATCGGAAAGAGCGCGAAAAAACAAATTAACGCCACTACAGGCATTCATACAAGTTTTCCACGTGCTTCTATCTCAAGCAGAATTCTTAAGCCTCCAGAACAAGTCTTAATAATTCCGGTTTCGATGTCAGGTTGGTCAACGTCTATTATACTCGAAAGTGTTAAAAAATACACTACAAATATTTCGCCAAATGTATGAAGTTTCTGTACTTTTATGATATTAACTAGTTTTAATCAGACAAAAGAAAGTCAAAATTAGTGATTGGAATAAACCGCCTTGGCTGTGACTCCCTCAATTCGTCCAATTTTTCCTGCAAGGGTATTGATCACATCCTGCTCAGCATCCATAGCAATACTTATCATACTTATGCCCTTCTTGCGATAAGGGACACCCATACGTCCTATAATGTATTCTGCATACTCATGAAGCAGTGCATTCAGCGCTTCAACTGATTCACCCTTCTCAACGATTATTGAAATAACTGCCGGTCTTGTTTCACTCATTATTTTTTTTCCTTCTTTGATTCTTTTTTACTTGATTCCTTCTTGATTGCTTCCTTCTTAGCTTCTTTGTCCTTCTTAGCTTTATCCTTCGTGGATTTCTTTTCAGCCTTCTCTTTTTCTTTATCAGCCTTCTTGGACTCTTTTTCCACCTTCTTGGCTTCCTTCTTAGACTCTTTCTCTTTGTCCTTCTTGGACTTCTTCTCAGTCTCTGCTGAAGAATCCTCAACCTCTATGGTCTCATTTGCCAGCATTGGTGCGATGTACTTTGTTCGGTAATAGCTTTCCAGCGACAAGTACTCTTCACTGCTCTTGTCCATCAGCACGCCGTGCTTAGCATCCAGGCTCTCATCTCTTGTAAGTCGCTTAATTATCTGACGCGAGATACTCTTAGCATGATTTGAAATCTTCTGGAAGCTGTTTGCTATATCGTAAAGCTTGGTTCCGCCGCTAACTCCGCAGTCACCATCCTGAAGACGCTCTATATGATGGGACTCCAGAATTCTCTTCAGGTCATTTACCGTCTTGGCAAGAGGCTGAATCTTCATGGCCTTGCTCATATCCTCGCCATCTGCCGCGTCAAATGTCATTTCCAACATACTTCTTACGGCATCCGCTATGATCCTCAGTTCCTGCTTTCCTTTCTCAGAGAACTGAATCTTCTCCTCATTGCACTCTTCGGCTGTATAGGCAATCCTCATTGAATAGTCACCGATACGTTCATAATCACCGATAGTGTTCAGCATAGCTATAAGCATGCTGCGGTTATCTATAGTGAGTCGTTTACGGTCAATTTTTACGATGTATGAAGACAAAGCTGTCTCGCATCTATCGATAAAGCTTTCATTTTCTGTCAGAGTATTGAAAACAGTCTTGTCGTAGTTCTCAAAAAGACCAATTGCAAGAGAATAGTTCTCGTTGATTTTTTCAGCCATAACCTTCATAAGGTTCTTACACTGCATAAGCGCGATTCCTGGAGTCTTGAGAAGCATATCATCAAGATGCTTAAACTCTTCATCGCCGTATACCTCATCAGAGTCCTTAAGGACCTTGCCAGTAACATTTGCCATCTGCTTTGAAAATGGAAGCAGAACCACACTGATTATGAGGTTGAAACCAAGATGCAGGTTTGCAATATTACCACGGTTTACCACCTTATCGAAGAATGGAAGGCCGATAGTGTAATATAAGCCATAAATTATAAGGGATATTGCTATAGCTCCAAAAATATTGAAGAGAAGGTAGCTGAGAGCAACTCGCTTTGCCTTCTTGTTAGCGCCGATACTACCGATGATGATGGTCATACATTTTCCGATGTTCTGACCGATTATCATAGGGATTGCTATACCATAGGTAACACTTCCTGTTGCTGAAAGAGCCTGCAGGATACCTACTGATGCGCTGGAGCTCTGAATTACTGCTGTAAGAATCAGTCCAGTCATTATACCGATAAATGGATTACTGAATGACAGGAAGAAGCTCTGGAAGCTTTCTGACTCCTTAAGAGGGGCGAATACCTCCTCCATCATTGTCATTCCATAGAAAAGTGTTCCAAGTCCTACAAGGATACCTGAAATATCTTTAAGCTTCTGCTTTCTTGTGAATAGATAGATAAATGTTCCGACTGAAAGAAGCATCGGAGCAAAAGAAGAAGGCTTAAGGAGCTGAAGGAACAGATTGCCTGATCCAAGATCTCCCAGCCTTAATATCTGAGCAGTAACTGTACTACCAACATTTGAACCATAAACAACAGGTATCGCCTGAGCCAGTGTCATAATACCTGCATTAACAAAACCAATTAACATTATAGTCGTGGCTGCGGAACTCTGAATAATTCCGGTAACACCAAGACCGAGTCCCCAACCCTTAAGGGCTCCGACTCCTTTATGCTTACTTGTTGTAAGCGTTGCCAGTATCTTTTCCAAACCTGAGCCAGCCAGCTTCTTAAGCGATGAACCCATAAGATTCATTCCGAAAAGAAAGAGACCAACTCCTCCGAACAATTCTAGTACGTTTATCAATTCTTTTATCTCATCTTTCCTCTTTATTCCTCAAGTCACATTTTATCATTTATCATTTAAATAAGATATAAGAAATTTTTTACATTTTATAGCATTTTTTTATAGTTTTATACCAATAATGAAGGCCTTTTCATACCCACCTGGAATCTGATATTTTTCAAGGTGGGAGCCCTGAACCAGCTTTATATTAAATCCGTGCATTTCCACAACCTTCTTTGCTATAGAAAGACCAAGACCAGTTCCGCCCTTAGAGCTTCTGGATTCATCCCCCATAACAAATGGCTCGAAGATATGCTCCGCATTTTCTTTATCTATCTTGTCTCCTGTATCTGCTACAAGAATTCGCACATAATCATCCTCGCGATAAAGGTAGAGACCGATATCCGTACCCTTCTTATTATGTTTGATAGCATTTGTCAGTAAATTCGTGATAACACGGGACATCTGAAGGCGGTCCATAGGAACTGTGATCACCTCCTCAGGAATATCAACATCGAAGCCCATCCCTGCATCTTCCACGTCCTGATAAACAAAGGCTCCTGCCTCTCTTGTCAGCTCAGCAATATCTGTATCCTGCTTCATCAGCTTAAAGCCGTCAGTATCCAGCTTCACATAGTCGAACAGCAGAGTGATCAGGTCATTTACACGTTTCGACTTGGTCTGAATAGCTTCCAGATATTCCTTCATATTCGCCTCAGGCACCATTCCATCTGCAATAGCTTTAGAATATCCCGAAACTGTGGTCATAGGCGTCCTGAGATCGTGGGCGATATCAGATAGCATCATGTTACGGCGCTGTTCATACTCTCTCTCTTTAGCAAGTTCCGCCGCCTCAATTATCTTTACTTCTCTTACAACCATACTGGCATAAAGAACCGCTCCAAGCACGTAAGGAATTATAAGACAAATGGCCATAACCGTAACAAGGAAAAGAAGCTGAGCACGTTCTTGCCCACCCATCTCCTGGAGTATTGTCTCAGCTACATTTGTCTTTCCGCCCTTTGTTTCAATTCCGCTAAGAAGTCGATTTGCTGCAGAACTGATAGGAATACCCACACTTTCTGGCAGAATAAACTTTAAGAAAGCAAGGATCAGAGTTCCGATAATACCGAAAACAATAGCAGTTACTCCAACCGTGCTTACCGACTCCAGGTCTGCGCCATCAAAATAAGCAACCAGGATAAATGGTACCATAGTGGCTTTGAGCACCTTCGCAACAAAGTACTCAACCAGACCCACAAGCATAATTATCAATATGAATCTTCTGATCAGGAAGATTTGTAATTCTCTATATCTACTCATTTATTTAACATTAAACCCAAATGAAATCATAGTCCCACTATTTATCTAAGCGATAGCCAAGTCCGCGGAGTGTCTTAATATAAGCTGAAGGATCCTCAGAAAGCTTAGCACGGAGCTTACTGATGCAGACCATGATATTGTTGTCAGCAATGAAGAAATCCTCTCCCCAGCCATACTCATAAATCTGCTGCTTTGTGAAAACCTTACCAGGATGTGTCATAAAGAGCTCCATGATCCTGTACTCAATAGATGTAAGCTCTATAGTTTCTCCGTCTTTCTCCAGAGTACATGATTCAGGATCCAGCACAAGATCACGAACAGTTATCTTGTCCTGCTTTACTTCCTTCTGCTGTAAACCACTGGTACCAAGAGCATAGAATCTTCTAAGATTAGATTTTATTCTTGCCACAGCCTCAAGTGGGTTAAATGGCTTCGCAATATAATCATCTGCTCCAAGATTGAGACCCAGGATTTTCTCTGAATCCGCATCCTTTGCCGAAAGAAATACTATAGGTACATTGCTGCCTTCTCTTATCTTCTTCAGAGCCTGATATCCATCCATCTCCGGCATCATGATATCCAGAACACACATGTCTGGTTCTTCTTCTTTAAACTTAACGACAGCTTCTGCGCCGTCCTTTGCTTCAATAACTGTATAGCCTTCATTTTCAAGGTAAAGGCCAAGGAGGCTTCTGATCTCCGCCTCATCATCTGCAATCAATATTTTATATCCCATTTTATCCCTCTTTATCTATATTTTACGCAGAAAATGTGCGAGTGGAGTATTCCCCACTTGCACATTACTGCTATTTCTAATTCTTTATTCTTCTGCTGCACCGTAACGAATTGCTTCATAAAGTGCCGCATTTGTTGAGCATCTGTAAGGTGTTACATAGAAGATACCAAGTATTCCACATGTAAATGCTGAAAGAATCTCCCAACCGATGAAGCTAAGATCAAGAACAAATGTTCTCCACTTCTGACCCTTCATAAGTTCCTTACTCTTTGCAAGAACTGTCTTATAATCCATTTCTGGATTCTCAGCTAAGATATAAGGTACAAGTCTGTACTCATATGTTTTGATAACACCAGGGATGATGAAGAGAAGTGTCCAAAGGAAAATGAATAAATCTCTCATAAACATACCCTTAACGATTGACTTATAGTTATGTTCAAAACCATAAACTATATTTGAAAGACTTGCTGGCTCGTCAAGATTCTTGTAGAAGAATCTGTTGCATCCAAGCTCAAGAGGATTGATGATAAATGCATCGAATACAAATGCAAATGCGATGATCACTCCACAAATTATCATTACTACAACTACGATTGCAGCGCCAATAGCAACCGCATCTTCTTCACTCATATCAGTAGAACCCTGAATAGTGAATGAACCATCTGAATTTTCAATGATACCGTCACCATTTGTATCTAAAGATTCATCAAATGTTGCTGATGAATTTTCTTCATCAACTACTGCACTACCATCTTCTTGGTCATCGTCTACTTCATAAACTCCATGACCATTCATAGCCATATTCTGAGAATATGAACTTCCCATACTCGAAACCCCGCTGCTTCCTCCTGCAATGAATGCCAGGATCACTGCAGCCAGCACACATTTCCAGTATGCTTTTTTAAATGCCGCCTTACCTCTTTCCTTTAATTGTTTTCTTGTCCACATAACCTTTCATCCTTCCTTTCATTTATCTAAGGCCTGATCACTCACTTCCCTTCAAGTGATCTCTCTTTGTTATGTGCACATCTTAACAAACTAACCTTATCATAAAAATCTCTCAACCTTAACCTTCCCTTAACGATGTCTTTGAAACAGATTATCTATCTTAACGATGTCTTTGTATCAGTTTTGATATCTCAACGATTGGAATTATCAGAATAGCGATACCTGCCGCAATACCAAACTCCTTAGCGTCAATATAACTGAAGGAGAACAGGCTTCTAAGGGCTGGAACATAAAGGATTGTAACTGTAAGTACAAGTGAAAATACCAGTGTTGCCCAAAGTGTCTTATTCTGCTTCTTAAGACTGAACAGTGATGCACGTCTTGAACGCATATTGAAGCTATGGAAGATTTCCATAAGTGAAAGTGTAAGGAAAGCCATAGTCATTCCATCAGCTGATGTTTCGATAGCCCAGCTTCCACTCTCCAGATAATGGCCCACAGCGTAGGATACAACTGTAAGGATCGCGATAACCGCACCCTGAAGCACTACATCAACACCAAGTCCGCCTGAGAAGATACCATCGGTCTTCTTACGTGGTGGCTGTGTCATAGTGTCTGCCTCTGCCTCTTCCATTCCCAGTCCGATTGCTGGGAAACAGTCTGTGATCAGGTTGATCCACAGAAGATGTGCAGGCTTAAGTATTGTAAAGTTCATTATTGTTGCTATGAAAATGGCAATAACCTCAGCAAGGTTCGAAGAAAGCAGGAACTGTATAGCCTTACGGATATTGTCATAGATTCTACGTCCCTCTGCAACTGCAGCAACGATTGTGGCAAAGTTGTCATCAGTAAGGATCATATCTGCCACATTCTTTGTAACGTCAGTACCAGTAATACCCATACCAACACCGATATCAGCAGACTTGATCGAAGGCGCATCATTTACACCGTCTCCTGTCATGGCAGTAACTCGTTCTTTAGCCTTCCATGCATTTACAATACGAACCTTATGTTCTGGCTGAACACGTGCATATACTGAATAGTCCCCAACATGTTCCATGAAGTAGTCTTCTGAAAGCTCCTCAAGCTCAGAACCAGTGATTGCTTCGTAGGTTACTGCATTTCCTTCTTCATCAACACCATCCAGGATGCCCAGCTCTTTAGCTATGGCAACAGCTGTATCACGGTGGTCACCTGTGATCATTACCGGACGGATACCAGCCTTACGGCATTCACCAATAGCAACCTTTACCTCAGGACGTATTGGGTCTATCATACCGCAGAGACCAACATATATAAGTTCATTCTCAATCTGCTTTGGTGAAAGATCTGATGGAACCTTGTCCATAGTCTTAAAACCAAGGGCAAGTACACGAAGGGCTCTGTCAGCCATTCCCTTGTTGGAAAGCTGAATCTTCTTCAGAACCTCAGGTGTCAGTTCATGTACTTCTCCATCCATAAGGTACTTGGTGCAGGCATCCAGCACACAGTCTGGCGCACCCTTAGTAAACTGAATATAGTTACCTTCCGGATCCTTATGGATTGTTGTCATCATTTTACGGAGGGAGTCAAATGGAGCCTCACCAACTCTAGGGTACTTCTCTTTAAGCTGAGCCTTTGGCATATCATTTTTCGCTGCATCTGTAACCAGAGCACACTCAGTAGCCTCTCCTACAGCCTTATCAGTCTCCCACTCAGCATCTGAACAAAGAGCCATGCCAAGGATCAGCTTCTTGCCGTCATCAGAAAGATTGTCGTCAGGAAGAAGCTTTCCTGCCTCATCCTTATCAACTTCAACTTCCCCATCAGTGATAGTTACATGTTCAACAACAGTCATCTTGTTCTGTGTCAGTGTACCAGTCTTATCAGAACAGATGATCTGTGTACATCCCAGAGTCTCAACAGCTGTAAGACGCCTGATGATGGCGTGATTCTTTGACATATGTGTAACGCCGATTGAAAGAAGCACTGTTACAACCGCAGCAAGTCCCTCAGGAATTGCAGCAACTGCAAGAGATATAGCGATCATGAAAGTATTTACGAAGAATTCGCCTGAGAGGCCAGCGCCTGTCACAAGATTTCTAACAATATTTATTGCAAAGATTACGGCACAGATAACCAGTACCATAATAGAAAGGATCTTAGACAGTTCTGTCAGTTTGATCTGAAGCGGAGTCTCGTCATCAGCTGCTTGTGATAGCTGATCCGCGATCTTTCCCATTTCAGTTCCCATACCAGTCTCAACAACCACTGCCTTGCAGCGTCCGTACTGAACTGAAGAACCCATATAGATCATGTTGGCTCTGTCGCCAAGAGGAATATCAGTTCCACCACCAAGATCCAGAACATCCTCTGTCTTCTCAGATGGAACCGACTCACCAGTGAGGGCCGCCTCTTCTACCTTAAGGGAAGCTGCCTCTAGTATACGGGAGTCTGCTGGCACCGCGTCTCCTGCTTCAAGAGAAATGATATCGCCAGGCACCAGTTCTGCCGAAGGAATAACCATAACCTCTCCGTCACGGATTACCTTAGACTGAGCTGCAGCAATCTCCTGTAGAGCTGCGATAGCCGATTCGGCCTTCGACTCCTGATAAACGCCGAGTATAGCATTTACTATTACTACAGTAAGGATAATAAATACATCTGCAAATCCTTCATGAGAAAATACGGCTGTTACTGCGGAAATGATCGCTGCGATAATAAGAACGATGGTCATCGGCTCGCAGATTTCTTTAATGAACTTCTTTACGATGCTCTCTTTTTCCTTCTCCACCAGCTTATTCGGTCCAACCTCAGCAAGGCGTTTTTCTACCTCTGCCTTTTTAAGGCCTGTTTCGGAGGTATTCTTCTCCTTCAAAACACTTTCGACGGTTTCCAGATAATATTTCATTTTTCTCCCCCTTTTAAGGTCCTGAATCATTCAGGAAAACTATTTACGTGGAATCATAATTGATAGAGCGAAGGATGAATCATCTGACTCAGCCTTTACAAGACCGTCATAATCCTCCACTGCCATTCTTATATTTCTAAGGCCAAAGCCGTGATGTTCCTTATCCTGCTTAGATGTATAACCTGAAGACATGAAGAGCTTCTCCACATCCACCTGCTGTTCCGCAGCATTAGCAATCTTTATAACAAAGAATTTCTCGGTACGCTTGATATTCATATCAACCCAGGCACCAGTTGGCATCTTGGACGAAGCTTCGATAGCATTATCAAGTGCATTTGCAAAGATACTGCAGACATCCATAGGCTTAAGATTTAATCCACCATCTGCAACGCCGTCCATTGAGAAACCAATTCCTTTTTCCTTCATCTTGTCAGCCTTCATGGCAACAATACAGTCAAGCATCTCATCACCAGTTATGATAGATGGAGAAAGAGCTCTTACATTTCCAAGAAGCTGCTTAAGATGCTCACTTGCCTCTTCAGTTTTGCCTTCTTCCAGCATCATATTAGTCAGAGACAGATTGTTGATAATATCATGGCGGAAAGCTCTGGTCTCCTCCTGATTACGCTTGTAACGTTCAATATACTCAAGCTCTGCAGCAAGATAGGATTCCTGATATTCATTCTTCTCTCTTAGATTCTTCTCGGCCACGCTCATTACTAGAAGAATTGGAGCAATCATACCAAGAACAGGAATCAAGCTTCCAAAAAGAAGACATAGCATCTTATATTTTTCGCTTATTCTTTCTAAGCCAAATGGCATTGCAGGAAATATACTAAAGAAAACAAGCCAGACAATGAAAAGAATACGACTTCTCATTCGTACAACATAGAACTTCTTTTTCTTAAAATATCTAAAATATAAAATAACAAGAAGTATTAAATATACAACAAAATCAGTTATAACAGCTGACATAGTATAAAATGCTGCATCTTTACCATAAGTCGTCATAAGTGCCGCCTGCAGCACTTCCATAGTTGCTCCATTAAAGTAAATATATGAATACTGAACCATGGTATTTATGTAATAATATAACAGGTAAAGAGCTACCGTAGATTCTATCGCACGTAGGAGACGTTTCTCTTTATAAGCAATTAGATAAAATACAAATGCATATGAAAAAACAAATACATTTACAATTAGATTACCTATTAATGAATACATCATCAGTGCATCATAATACTGATTATCAGGTGAAACCCCCTCGAGCATTGACATATTTTGCATGAACTCATATAGTCCCGGGTCGACCGCCTTTATAACAAAATGGGCAACTACCATAAATACAATTCGAAAAGCAGCCACTCCAAGAGTAGCAATAACCATCTTTCTTGTTATTACTATATAACGTCCAAGGAAACACGCTGCAACCAAAACAATAACAAGCATTGCAAGCATAAAATTAAAATCGGACAGTATTGTCATTCCATATTCTAAAACTGATTCCATAATTATCTCACTAATATATAACTCTCATGTTAGTATTATCTTTTAAACTATATTAGAATGCTGAATTTTCTACGTAAGCATAAAGTGCTTCTTTAAGAGGTTTCACATTTGAACGGCTGACAGGAATATCTATCTCTCCATCAGGAGTTTCCATCAGAACATCGCTCTTTACAAGCTTCTTAACTTTTGCAAGAGATACCAGGTATCCTCTATGAACTCTAAAGAAACCATCCCCCTTAAGCTGTTCCTCAAAGTCACCAATATTATAGCGGACCAAATGCTCTCCATCTGTAGCATAGATCATTACATACTGATTCTGTGCCTCCATATATATGATATCTGACACATTCAGAAGCAGTTCCTCACCATCTTCCTTGATCATAAGCTGTTTCTTACTTGTAGACTGATCCATAACGAAGCGAAGCACCTCACGGAGCTTATCCTCCTGAACAGGCTTAGTAAGATATCTAAGGGCATTTACCTCATACCCCTCCAGCGCATATTCCACATGTCCTGTAAGGAATACAATATATATCTTATCACTACGCTCTCTCAGCTTCTTAGCCAGAGTGATTCCATCCATAGCAGGCATCTCTATATCGAGAAATAGCACGTCGTATGGATTTGTATCGAAGGCCTGAAGCAGCTTCCTGCCATCCTCATAAGCATCAACAACCACATCGATACTACCAGCAAGCTTATCGATCATCTCTCTTGCCTGAGTACGGAACTTTTCTTCATCATCACAAACAGCAATTCTCATAATACATCCCCTCTTACTTTCTAAAAAAACTCCTAACACGGAGAATTAACTCCAAAAATATAGCACCAAATAGTAATTTTACACTATTTGGTGCTACTTTTCAAAACTCTATTTATAAACAATAAGCTTTATAAAGAAAAGTATCAGCAGATGCGCTGGATAGAATATATAGAAGAACCATTTATGAAAGGCCTTCTTGCTTCCTGATTTTCCACTATACAGGTATGCAAGTATAGGGATTACCAAGAATACTCCGAACTGGAAAAGCTGTGCAGTTGGATAATCTGTAGTAAATGCCATCAAATTACTTGCCAGTGATTCGAACAGTGCTACTGCTGAAAAGGCAACCCATTTAGCCACTGGTCTGTCACGATAGATAAAGAAGAACAGTGCCCAAAGGACATCGAAGAATGCCCAGTCGCCTATTACAGAGAAAATACATAGTACAACTATCGCTGTAATCTTTGCTCCCTTCTTAGCCTCTGACTTATCCCATATGCAGATGGCCAAAAGTCCTAAGAACAGTGAATATATAACTGGAAATGAAATTCCCGGCCAGCTTCCCGTTTCGAAGAGACAGAATGGCGGCCATGAAATAAGTGCAAAGATACCTAAACGTGTAGCATACTTCTTTACATCACGGGTATGTATATAGCCCTCTGCGATCATAAATGCCATAGTAGGTCCTGTAAGTCGGCCAATCGTATGCATTATCTGTCCAAGCAGCGAAGCGGTAGGTACAAACGCCCACGCTATGTGGTCGATCACCATCGCAATTATAGCGATGTACTTAATATGGTTCCTGTTTAAAATCCCTTTCATTCCATTTCCCCTTATCTTGAATTTGGTGCAGCGGGGTCCGTCCCCACTGCACTGAGGTCTGTCCCCTTCTGCACCATATTATATACATAAAAATATTAAGAAATCTTTAAGACGCACTTAAAATACTATAAGAATGTAAAGCATCAAAAAAAGAAAGAAGTTAGCGAGATAACTCACTAACTTCTAAAAAAAGATTTCTTGTGAAAAAGTTTAACTTAGTAAAATACATGGTTTCCTATCTGAATGTAATTACCGCTGTCATATACTGACTGTGGTGTGTTCCATGTAGGTCTGAAGCTCATGTAGCCTCCAACGTTGTTAGCACCGTTAAGAGCGTCCTGTGCAGCCTGGAGTGATGTTGATGAACCACCTGTTGAAAGTGCTGTTGAGAAAGCTCCTGTATATGCTCCTGAGAACTGGCTTGGTGCATAGATAACACTTGAAAGTGAGCTGCCCCATTTGCCGCTGTATAATCTGTTCATTACTACACTTGCAACTGCAAGCTGTCCTTCGTAAGACTCACCACCTGACTCAGCATAAACGATAGCAGCAAGGAGGTAAAGATCTGATGACTCAACTGGCGCTGCCTCTGTAGCAGCTTCTGTTGGGGCTTCTGTAGGTGCCTCAGTTGGAGCTTCTGTAGTAGGAGCCTGTGTTGTTGCCTCAGTAGTTGCTTCAGTTGTAGGAGCCTGTGTTGTTGTCTGTGTAGGCGCCTCTGTTGTCTGAGCTGTAGTAGTTTCTGCCTTAGCAGTCTCTGTAGAGATTTCTACCTTTCTATCAACTGATGCTACATCAGTCTTTGTATCTTCCTGGCTGTTTGCATCTGCTACAAGTACATCTGTAACTCCGAGTGCTGCTCTGTAGCTAACTCCATCTGCAGCAGCCTTCTCAGCAACCGCAGTAGCCTCATCGCCAGTGATTATATATTCTGTCTTAACATATCCTTCTGTATCAAGATGAGCGATGATTGTCCAATCGCCCTCTGTTCCAACTATATCACCGTAATCTCCAGTGTTCAGAACTTTAAGGATATTTCCATCTTCAGAAGCTGAAGCTCTTACATTAAGTCCCTCTGTTGTAACGATGAACTTGTTTGTCATGTCATACTCGGAGTTTGTAAGCTTGTCGATATCATTTGAAGCTGTAAGTACACTGTCATCCTCTAAACGAACATAGAGAGAATCAACTGAATCAGCCTTTACAAGACTTGAATCACTTATATTAATTGCATATGTCTCAGGCTCTGTCTCAACCTCAGCAACCTGTTCAGTTGTTTCAGTTTCAACCGCAACACTTGAAGCAACATTTGTACCAGCAACCTGTACTGTAAGGTATGCACCGCCAACTACTGTAGCGAGTCCCATAACTGCAAGTGTGTTTCTTACTATATATCTTCCTGAGAATATGTACTTTCTAGCAAAAACTTTAGCATTTTCAAGTTTTATCTGCTGTCTACGATTCATAAAAACCTCAATTTATTAACTGATTTATTAACATTCCATATGGTTTGTTACATATTATGTAAACAAATGTTACAAATTATGTTAATTTGTTACGAATTTGTTACGTTGCTATACTACCACTTTGTAACATTTCTGTCAAGCAATATCACAATTAAGGGGGACCATCCTCATTGGATAGTCCCCCGTGATATTCCATTTAATTATCTATTGATTCGAAGTATTCGTCGATTCCGTTGGCTATTCCAATGGCAATCTTTTTCTTGTAGTCATCCATGCTAAGTGCTATATCATCATTGTTGTTAGAAAGGAAGCCTACGCTCAGCACTGTAGCTGGCATGTTACAGTAGTTTAGAGACGTAAGATTATCTGTCTCATAAATACCCATTCTTGTAGCTCCCGTCTGTTCACAGGTCGTCTGAAGCACGTCATAGCATAACTCGTAATTCTTCTGATACATCGCTCCTGTGTGGGAGTTAGTTGATGTAGCTATAAATCCCAGGATACCTGAAGCCGATGGATCGTTAGACTTCGGTGCTTCCAGCTTTATATAGATTTCAGCACTGGATGCATTTGCCATCTGTGCACGTTTTGCATTACTGATGTTTACATTGTTGGTAGAACGTGAAAGGAAAACTGTGTAACCCCTCTTTACCAACTCAGCGTTTAGATAATTAGCAACTGACATGGTTACATCATACTCGAAGTTACCTGTGTTAACTCCTATGGCACCAGCAGTCATCTTTTTCTTCATACCAGGCATCTGTGCGCTGGTCGCAGTAGCATATTCACCTGAGTCAGTAAGTTCAGGAGCATCCACCTCTGGGCTCATAGGCTCGTAATTAAGGTCCTCCGTAATCTGTTTTGCCGGATCAATGAAGACTATATGGCTGACCTTTTCAACGTCCGTCTCGGTGGCCCATTTGATGGTAGTTTCCTCAACGAAGCGTGACTCAACGTAGTAGATGCCACCATTTATCAGTATTCTTGCCCAGCCATCCTTAACTCCAGTTCTGTTAAGATTGACTCCGGCATCCAGAGTAATATAAATCTCGCCTGATGTTTCTGGAGTTTTTCTGACATTAACATCATTCTGCAAAGTAACAACATAGTCCTTTACAGCTCTGAACCCATCGGAATCCAGAAGATTATCGTCCTCTGCAGTAGTCTCAGTTGGTTTATCTGTCTCAACCGTACCGCAGCCTCCAGCCACCATGATAAATGCAAGTATTAATAATAAAGCAAGTTTTTTTCTCATTTTACATCCCATATGTATTTATTAAAACAGACTTCTAAGAGCAGTGAACAGTCCTGCACTGGTAAGTCCCATAATAATGCCAGCACATATAACTCCGCACACTACAGCTATTACACTCTTCTTAAAATCAAGATCCAGAAGACTCGCTGCCAGAGTTCCAACCCATGCCCCAGTTCCAGGACAAGGAATTCCTACAAAAAGGAACAGTGCGATATATGAACTTCTTCCTACCTTCTCTGTAAGCTTCTTTCCGCCCTTCTCTCCTCTTTCAAGACAGAAGTTAAAGAACTTACCAATCCATTTAAGTCCCTTTGGCCAATTAAATACTGCGCCCCATTCAAGAACCTTTCTCGCAAAGAAGAATATAATAGGTACTGGAATCATGTTACCAACTATCGCTATAGCATAAGAAAGGGGAACATTCAGCCCACGACCTATAGCAAAAGGAATGGCAATTCTCAATTCAAGAAGCGGCGCCATAGAAATCAAAAAAACAATCAGATAGTTTATCATACTTTTCCTCTTTATATTAAGACTACAAAAACATAGTCTTTATTATAATCACTTTTGTTATCTATTAATCATCCAATATCATTTTAAAGAAAAATGATATCTCCCTACAACTGATTCGAAAGGAACTCGTTAAGTCTCTGAATCAGCGTATCACTATAGTAGTTCTCGTACATGGCCTTACGCATCTCTGCAGGCTTATTAGTTATGATAGAGTCCACATTCATAAGCATCATGCTTTCAAGTGTTTCAGTATCATCAATAGTCCAGGCGTGAACCTCTTTACCAAGGCTATGAGCCTGCTTAACCACGTCATTATTGATATATCTTGCCTTGATGCTGAATCCATCAGCATATTCAAGAGAATAGAAATCACCCATAGCAACAGCCATGGTATAAATAGTCTTAATTCTTGAATCCTTCATCTTAATCTTCTTTATAGATCCATAGTTAAGAGAAGTAACAAAGCAATGATCATAGTAATCATTTTCTTCTATAATATTTACAACAGACTGAACAAACTTCTTATCAGTCTTGGCAGGCTTCAGCTCAATATTGATGACAGCCTTATCTCCTACCAAGTCTATTACCTCCTGAAGAGTAGGAATCTTCTCGTCAGCATAGAGGTCCTTATCAGCCCCTTTATACTTGGCAGTAGGATGATACTCCAGAAGTTCTTCATAGGTCAGGTTACCAACCTTCTTATTTACACCGCAAGTACGCTTCAGACTCTCATCGTGCATAACAACGATGACGCCGTCTTTAGTCTGTCTTACATCAAGCTCGATGATGTCGGCTCCATTTTCCAACGCCTTACTAAAGGCAGCCAGTGTATTTTCAGGAGCAGCAGATGAATCGCCTCGATGAGCGGTGATAGTAACCTTATCCAGATACTCTGCATTGACCGAGATAATATTATAACGCTTTAGCATATAGAAGCCAACATTTAATATTATAGCGATACATGTGATCATCACTACAACGGTACTGCCTCGATAAACACTTTTTTTAGACTCTTCCTTAGTGTTCTTAATATTCTTCTCATCTTCCTTCTCAGGAATGAGACCATAATACTCATTACATATATAAGAATAAACAACAGGAAGACCGATAACAACGTATACAAATGAAAGCGAAACCTTTACGCTTTCATAAGCAAGAGTTGCAGCCTTTACCGCAGTCTTTGATGTCAGAACTAAAGACAGAATCGGTCCTGAATAGAAATAATTCAGCACAGCAGGAACACCTACTGTGAGAAGAACCCACGCAATAAGTCCGCCAATTACCTTTACTCGTCTTCCCTTAAGAAGCTCCTTTGTTCTATCCACAGCCTTTCTGAAGCTTACACCCTCTACATTAAAAACGTGAATAATAAATGTATACCTCAGGGAATAGATCACACAGAAGCTATATAATATAACAACCACAATGGTGATAACCTTATTAATTGAAACAATATCGATTATGTATGGAGCCCTTATGTTCAAAAGGTCAAACTCTAAGAGCACATTTGATATTATTGGAAGATAACATAGAGTTGTACCAAAAATAGGAAGGTTCCTTGGTCTTAGCACTCTTGCTGAAGATTTCATACCATGAACCAGCAATCTGAATGGTGAAGTTTTCTGCAGATAATGAGCTCTATGATAAGAATAACTTACACCTGACACCTCCACCATGATACACATGGATATGAAAAGGAACATTATGAAAAGAAATGCATATGTAGATGGGGATTTAAAAAATTTCCTTACCGTCTCCTTGGACAAGTAGGAAATTCCCGAAATCTTAACTGCATAGTTTACAAATGTATAATAAAGTGGAATAAGCACAGCAAAAGATACTGTCTTGAGAATCAGCTCAAACAGTATCACATTTACTAAGTTATATTTAAAAAGTTTTATGCTGGCTTTTATATCCTTCATAGTTCTCTTTGATAAATCATTATAGTAGCATCATGGCATCACCAAAGGAGAAGAATCTGTATCTCTCCTTCACTGCTTCCTCATATGCCGCCATAACAGCCCCCCTGCTATAGAATGCCGACACTAACATTATAAGCGTTGACTCTGGCAAATGGAAGTTGGTAATTAAAGAATCTACCACTTTAAATTCATATCCAGGATAGATAAAGATATTTGTCCATCCTGAAGCCGGCTTAATCTCATCCTCTCTGGTAAGATTCTGCAGAGTTCCTACAGTTTCCAGAGTTCTGGTACTTGTAGTACCAACAGAGATGACTCTTCCGCCATTCTTTCTTGTTTCATTTATTATATCAGCTGCTTCCTGAGACAGTTCGTAGTACTCAGTATGCATATGATGATCTTCTATTTTCTCTACCTTTACAGGTCTGAAGGTTCCGAGACCTACATGAAGAGTAAGTCTTGCGATCTTTACGCCCTTCTCTTCTATCTCCTTAAGCAGTTCCTCAGTAAAATGGAGTCCCGCCGTAGGTGCAGCAGCGCTGCCCTCATTCTTAGCATATACAGTCTGGTAGCGGGTTTTATCCTGGAGCTTATGAGTTATGTATGGTGGGAGTGGCATTTCACCCAGCTTATCCAGAACCTCTTCCCAGATTCCATCATACTCAAAACGGATGATTCGGTTACCCTCTTCTACAGTATCAAGTACCTCAGCACTTAGAAGAGCTTCGCCTGTTTCCTCATTTTTGCCGAATACAACTCTTGCGCCAGGCTTCATTTTCTTTCCTGGTTTAACAAGACATTCCCAGATACGAGTATTCTTGTCAGATTTTTCTCCAGCCGCATCCGCACACTTCTCAGAAGCATCCTTAAGAAGCAGAACCTCTATAGCCGCTCCAGTCTCTTCCTTTTCTCCAAGAAGTCGTGCAGGGATAACCTTGGTATCATTGATAACAAGGCAATCCCCAGGATTTAAATATTCAATTACATCATGAAACTTCCTGTGTTCAATCTCGCCAGTTTCGCGATGAATCACCATAAACCTTGATTCATCACGTTTTTCCAGCGGATCCTGAGCGATAAGCTCCTCAGGAAGATCGTAATAAAAATCTTTAACTTCCATAATCTATCTCACTTATTTTATGCACGAAGAACGATTCCGTCCTCTGAAAGTGCTTTAAGTACAGCATCAACAGCCTCATTTACCTCATCACCTGAAAGGCTGTGATCACTAGCTCTAAATGTCAGCGAATAAGCAACGCTCTTCTTAGTAGCATCCAACTTCTCACCTGTTGGATCCTCGAATACATCGAAGAGTGTCAGATTCTCAAGATATGCTCCAGCATTCTTTCTGATTGTCTTCTCGATATCACCAACATAAACATTTCTGTCTGATACAAGTGCAAGGTCACGTGTTGATGCAGGATACTTAGCGATCTCAGTAAACTTGATATCGAAGTCTGCCATTTCCACAACCTTATCCATATTGATAACTGCAACGTAGCAGTCACCCTTGATTCCGTAGTTCTCAGCAACCATAGGATGAAGCTGACCGATATAACCAACCTCTACACTGTGGTCCTTAGCCTTAACTATACGAGCCTGTCTAAGTGTATGAAGGAATGGATAATCTGTATGATCATACTCAGCAGTTGAAATAAACTCTACTGCGTTCTTGTTTGAACCATAGCCCTTGTTTCCACTCATGTTAAGCTTATCAAGAAGCTCCTCGATAACGCCCTTCATTACGAAGAAGTCGCCCTCGCCATACATACCAAGTGTAAGTCTTCTTACCTCATCAAGAGGAAGGTCACTGGTCTTACCCTCTTCTGTTGGCTTTGCTGGCCATGTCTCGTGAGGAAGATAAACTGTTCCAAGCTCATAAAGACGAACGTTCTTGTTACGTCTGCTTGAGTTTGTTCCAAGTGATGTGAGAAGTCCGTTAAGAAGCTGTGTTCTCATCACCTTGAAGTCCTCACCAAGAGGATTGATTATTTCTATAGTACGTCTAAGTGGATTACCCTCTGGAATAAGGAGCTTGTCAAATGCCTTCGCACTCTCGAAGCTGTATGTCATACCCTGTGAGAATCCATTTTCTTCTACGATTCCACGTGCGATTCTGCTGATTGATTCCTCGTAAGAAATACCACCGATACCACCATTTGTTGTTGGAACAGTTGATGGGATGTTGTCATATCCATGGATACGTGCTATCTCCTCAGCAAGATCAGCCATGCAGTTAAGATCCTGTCTAAATGTAGGAATTGTCAGCATGTTGCTAGCCTTATCATATGTAAGACCAAGTCTTCCAAAGATTTCAAGCTGCTCATCTACGCTTATATCAACACCCAGGAGGGATGTCATTTTATCTGGTTCAAATGGAAGCTGCTTAGCTGTAACTGGTGAAGGATAAACATCCACAGCACCCTCAAGCACTTCACCACAACCAAACTCCTGGATCAGCTGTACTGCACGAGTGATGGCAAGCTCAGCAAGCTCTGGATCAAGTCCCTTGTTGAACTTAGCTGATGACTCAGTTGATACGCCGTGACGACGCTCTGACTTACGGATGTTGTTACCCTCGAAGCATGCAGCCTCGAATAGGATGTAAGGAAGCTCCTTAGTCTCAAGAGGGATCATAGAGTTCTTACCACCCTTGATACCAGCAAGAGCTACTGGCTTAACAGCGTCACAGATCATCAGTGTATCTGTATCAAGATTCAGCTCCTCATCATGAAGAGTTGTGAACTTCTCGCCATCCTTTGCACGTCTAACTACGATCTTGCTACCCTCAAGAGTAGAAAGGTCGAAAGCATGCATAGGCTCGCCCAGCTCCTCCATTACATAGTTTGTTATATCTACAATATTGTTGATTGCATTTATACCACGGCTGCGAAGTCTCTTCTGAAGCCAAAGTGGTGATGGGCCGATCTTAACATTACGAACAACACGGCCGATATATCTCTTACAAAGCTCTGGAGCTTCGATCTCTACTGTGATCTTGTCAGAAGACTTCTCATCGTGAACTTCATTTGCTTCCACTGAAGCTTTCATTTTATCAAGGTCAAAGTCACCTTCTGGGTCAAATGGAACTCCATAAGTTGCAGCTGCCTCGCGAGCCATACCAAGAACTGAGAAGCAGTCAACTCTGTTAGAAGTGATCTCATACTCGATGTTTGCATCGTTAAGACCAAGCTTATCTGTAGCATCATCTCCAGCCTTAAGATCCATCATAGCGATCTCGTCTTCTGTGAAGATGTATACTCCGTCCTTGTCTCCAGGGTAAAGGTCTGGATCACCACCAATTTCCTCGATGGCACTCATCATACCAGATGAAGGAACTCCACGGAGCTTACCCTTCTTAATCTTACCTTCCTTTGGGCTAAGGTCTTCACCTGTATGTACGTTAAACACTGCTGTACCGCCGTCAAGTACTGTAGGAGTAAGAACCTTTGCATCCCCCTCAGTATATGTATATGGGCAGAGCTTTATAATATTGGGTGCTCCTGTTACGATCTGAACGATGCCGTTCTCATCCTGACCTGCCTCAACTGTATGTCCTACATTTACCTGACATACTACAAGTCTATCAGCATCTGGATGCTTTGCCACTTCCATAACCTGGCCTACAACTACACGGCTGAGTCTTGCGCCAGTTGGCTTCTTGAAGTACTTTGTTACACGCTCTACGTGTGAACCTGAAAGGGTGATTCTGTCAGCGAACTCATCTACTGCCTTATCGAGACCCTCATACTCAAGAGTTGTCTTGCCTGATTCATCTATATCTACTTCCGGAAATGGAAGATCCGGAACTATCTGCTTTAACCACATTACTGGTGTATCCATATCTTTTCTCCTTTATCTACTATGTATCCACGGCAAGTTTGTGAAGAGCCTTGTGTAACTCACATTCTCGACTCTGCTCCCGCACAGGCGCGGTGCCCTAGCGGACGCCGGCTTGATTTCTTCGAAAACAAGCTTCGGCTTGCTAAGTTCTCATCCATCTACTTCGTAGATGTCTGAATCACTAAGCACCGAGACCGCTTATGGTCTCGAATGTGAGTTCCAAAGCCTCTTTTCTACAAACTTGCTCGCGAGGTTATATATCATAAATTATCTAATTATCGAGTATATATCGCGTACTTATTAAAACTGCTCGAGGAAACGGATGTCGTTCTCATAGAGAAGACGCATGTCTGCAATCTCATACTTGAGGAGCGCTACACGCTCGAGGCCGATACCGAAGGCGAATCCTGTGTATACTGGCGCATCTGGGTTGCTGCTATCATTGATTCCGCACATCTCCAGAACGTCTGGATGTACCATACCGCATCCAAGGATCTCAATCCATCCTGAACTCTTGCAGGATGTACAAGCACAGTCTACTTCTTTACGAACTAACTTGCCATCTTCCTTTACCTCTTCTATCTTCTTTACTCGACCGGTGCCGTGACATTTGAAGCAGGTTACATCTACCTCAGCTGATGGCTCAGTGAATGGGAAGTGATGTGGACGAAGCTTTGTCTTTGTATCTGGACCGAAGAATTCTTTTGCGAACTGATCCAGTGTTCCCTTAAGGTCTGCCATAGTAACATTTTCGCCGATTACAAGTCCTTCTACCTGATGGAAGGATGGGCTGTGTGTTGCATCCACCTCATCTGAACGGAATACTCGTCCAGGGGAGATAAGCTTGATAGGAAGTGATCTCTCAGGGAAGCCCTTTGATGTCTCCTTAAGCTTTCCGGCTGCAAGCATTACTCTGGCCTGTACTGATGAAGTCTGAGTACGAAGAACGATATCATCCTCTGTTGTCTCGCCCTTATCAGCATCATGTCTCTTTATATAGAAGGTATCCTGCTCGTCCTTTGCAGGATGATCCTCTGGAATGTTGAGGAGCTTGAAGTTCATGCGGTCATACTCAATCTCTGGGCCTTCAACAACTTCATAGCCCATTCCGATAAATACTTTCTCAAGATCCTCAAGAGCAATCTGGTTAGGATGCTTATGACCTCTCAGAGTTCTGGTACCTGGACGTGTTACATCCAGCCACTCTGTCTCCATCTTCTTCTCGATAACCTTAGACTTAAGAGCTTTCTTCTGCTCAGCTAAAGCTTCCTCAAGTACATCACGTACAGAGTTCACCATCTGACCAACCTTTGGTCTTTCTTCTGGAGCAACATCCTTCATACCTTTAAGGATCTGTGTAAGTTCTCCCTTCTTACCAAGCACTGCGACTTTTATCTCATCAAGTGCTTCAGGAGAAGTTGCAGCAGCAATCTGCTTCTCGGCCTGCTCTTTGATTTTCTCAAGCATTTCCTTCATTCTTCTTATCCTCCTAATAATCACAATAGAAAACCGGGTGCAAGCTTTTTGCTTACACCCGGGACGATTCTTTAACCGCGGTACCACCCGACTTCTATAACCGACTCTACATAGCAGCATAAAACTACTAAGTCGGAAATAACTCTCAATAAATAAGACTCCAGTGTGAAGATAACTTCTATACCATTCTTAACAAGGCTTTCAGCCGATGACCTCATCTCTCTGTAAGTGATTATAGAAGCTTTAAGCACCATCATAGTCTTCTAATTCGGTATTCTGTTCATTAATACCCTTGGATTATAGTAACTCAGTCGGGTAAAGTCAAGGGCTTTTTGAAGGAGGGCTTTTTATTTATGCAAAGAGAGTAGTTGCAAGAACACCGTATATTTCACGTACAGAATATGTTGGGTAGAGCCACCAATCGGTCTTCGCTGGTACTGCGCTATAGGAGAGGCCATTTTTTTCTGCAACCTGTCCAGCACGGAAGATGTGGAACTCATTTGTTGCGATTGCAACATTTGTACCAAGATTCTCACGCTCTAATATTTCAGTTGAAAGTTTTATATTTTCAAGAGTCGATGTAGATTTGTCTTCCTTATAGATTCTGTCTGCATCGATTCCATGTGATACAAGCCAGTTATACATACAATCAGCTTCAGAGATTCCTTCATCGGAGCCCTGTCCACCAGATACTATACATACAGCATCCTCGTGTGCCTCAAGATACTCCTGAGCAACCAAAAGTCTTTCTTCAAGCATTCTGCTTGGTTCCTCGCCATTTACCTTGCATCCAAGAACTATAAGGACATCATCTCCCTGACTGCTCTTCATTGTTGCTGAGAACATCAGTATTGAGATCACTACTCCGACAACTAGTGCGGTGCATCCTGTCAAAAAACATCCTGTCAGGATTACACGTCCAACCTTTTTTTCGGTCTGACTCTTTATCCAGCCATTTATTGGCTCAAAGAATACTGCATATAATATTACGATAACTGAAAGGATCATTCCTGTAATGTTACCAATATTAATGATTCCTCCGAAATATGGATTACAGAAGAGTCCAAAAAGAACTCCACCAACTCCAGCTAATAAAACTCTTAAAATAGCGCTTAATGTAGATTTTTTATTTATTTTATTCTTATTGTTTTCCTTTCCCATGATATTTCCCCTTTTAATAAACACCAACTCTTCGTTAGTTCAAAAGAACTATGTTTCTTTTTTTCCTAGCATGGATTCATTTTAGAGGAACAAGCCATCTCACGGGCATAACTTCGGCATATCTTCAGCATCGCCAAAGCATCCAACCGGCATCCAAAAAAAGTGCAGCGGGGACGGACCCCACTGCACCAAGGTCTGTCCCCAACTGCACTTTATATATATTCTTCAAGTTTTGTCATCACATCCTGAAGGGTTTTAATGTCGGTGGCCACATCCCCTGTCTCCAGCGAATGATTACCTCCCTCATAGATATGAAGCGGTATATTAAACCGACTACTCAGTTCAATTATCTTATCAGTCTCTGCCCACGGATCTGAATTACCATGAAATGCGATCCCCACCGACTCTTTAACGAATTTATATGTCTCAGCCAGTGGTGTCAGAAGAATAATCTTTACCTTCGAGGTTATATACTGCTGTGCATAGCTTGCAGCTACTGCAGTACCAACGCTCTTTCCAACAAGGACTATCTCATCATACTCTTTCCAGTCCACATCAGCCAGCTGTTCTATTGCCTGAGCAAGCGCTGTATCATAGGCAAGTTTCATCTGTTCAGGATCCCCGAACACTTTCGCCGGCATATCTGTGTAGGTTATCTGGCGAAGTTCGTAACCCTTACTAAGAGCAAGCTTTCCACTGTAGTAAAGCAGTGGTTTTAGGTTTGTATATCCCATGCCAGGGAAAAGTACGCATATCTTTTTCATACTTAATTTCACCTCTGTATCATTTGATGTATTTCGAGAAAAATGCTATGGCATTTCATTTAGCTTTACATCAAGTACGCTATATGGAACGTGGATATCTCTCTTAGCCAGTCGCTGCATGGTCTTCTCTCTTACCCATGAGCATGCCTCAAAGTTCTCTTCTACAGTCTGGGTTCTTATAAAGAAAGAGTAACTGACAAAGGACTCCTTAAAGTTAATATATACCTTAAACTCATTATCGGTTGTGAGTGGACAATCTCTTATCGCCCCCTTAATCTCCTGCTTGATTATCTCTGCAGTTTCAGGATCTTCAGCATCCCTGTAGCTTACAGGAAGCTCAACGATATAACGATTAAGCTGTTCGTATCCTAAAGCCTCATTCTTAAGGAGCGAACAGTCTATCTTTGCATTTGGAACTGTAATCAGAGCATTTGTAGAAAACTCCTTGATGATGGTATGACGAAGTGTGATTTTCTCCAGATAACCAGTATACGTATTTCCATCAATAAGCAGCTGTACTCTGTCCCCCTTTTTCACATGAGATAAAAAGCGGAAAATGAGTCCATGGATAATATTGGAAAGTCCTTCCTGAAGTATAAATGTCGCAATAGCGACGCAAAGTGTTATTACTGCAGCATTCATAAAATTCTCCTATACGAATGAGTCACTTCGGCTCTCTCGCCAATCGACTCATTTTTGAGTTAAAAGACGGATGTAGGCTTCTTCCCAGGTCATGCCGTAGATGCATCTTGCACCCTCATCAATGAGAGGCTTGGTTGTACTATACCTGTAGTCGCCATCCTTACATGGGAAGATGTAAAATGCTATCCCAGCCTCATTACATCTTCGAAGCAGACTCATAGCAGAGCTTGCTCCATCCCCTTCTGTATTTAGTGTGCTGGAGTGGTACATTCCATGAAGGACCGCGCGTACCCCTTCCAGATTTATTCTATCATAGTTTATTCCAACATATGGTCTGATATATAGCACATCATCCTTTAGTTCAGGAATACCCTTACTCAAATCAATATTGCCACGATCAAGCATCTGTTTATCAGCATTCGCTCTGGCAAACCATTCATCTGACCAGTCAGAAGTCAGTTTATCATATTCTATCATGTCATGGCTAAAGAAATCCTCAGAATAATCTGCGCACTCTTCAAGATGTGTAGCATGATGAACGAAGGATGTACCATCTACATTTCGGTATATCACAAAGACGCCGCCCATCCCTCTGGCACTTAGTTCTGATATGAAACTAACTGACTTAGCAAAATTATCCGGACCGTTACTCTCCGGATCACTAAGTATTCGGTGCGCACTGACCATCATTATAGGACAGCCTGCATCTCTAAAAACAACTCCCATAAGAGCCGCTGTAAGATGCAGAGTATCAGTACCGTGAAGGATCATCACTCCCGCATACTGAGTTAAGTCCACCTTCGAAAGAGCATCCAGCAGGATATTCCATTTGGCGATGGTCATATTCTCACTAAGAGTATTTATCGGAGATATCGTCTCAAACTCTACCTCCTCTGAGGCATTTGCCTTTAGTGCAACCTGCTGTCTATAAGTTGTCACCAGTTCAAGGGATGCCGACTCGGTACTTAACGCATTGAGTCCATTTGCATTTTTTGCAGAGCATATAGTTCCGCCAGTTAAAACAAGTAATATCTTCATATTTCTACCTGAAATTTCTTTATATATGAAAAAATCACCCTTTGAGTATCCCCAAAGGGTGATCAGCATTCTTTAAAGTTCGATATCCCAGAAGTTATCCAGGGTTGCGAAATAATCATCCAGTGTCTCAGCACGTCTGATGCATACAACTGAATTATCCTCGCGCAGCAGAAGCTCTGATGACCAGAGACGTCCATTGTAGTTATAACCCATAGCGAAGCCGTGAGCTCCAGTATCATGGATACAGAGGTAATCTCCAATGTCAATCTTTGGAAGCTTTCTGTCTATTGCAAACTTGTCGTTGTTCTCACAAAGCGCACCAACAACATCATAAGTTTCTGTCTCAGGAGCATCCTCCTTACCAAGTACAGTCAAATGATGATATGAACCGTACATTGCAGGTCTCATAAGATTTGCTGCACAGGCATCTACTCCAATATATTCCTTATATGTATGCTTCTCATGTATAGCCTTTGTAACAAGGTGTCCATATGGAGCAAGCATAAATCTTCCAAGCTCTGTGAAGATTGAAACATCTCCCATTCCTGCAGGAACAAGAACCTCATCAAATACCTTGTGAACTCCCTCACCGATAACGGCAATATCGTTAGCAACTCCATCAGGTGTATAAGCTATACCAACACCACCTGAAAGGTTAACAAATGAAAGCTGAACGCCTGCCTTTTCCTTTATCTCAACTGCAAGCTCGAAAAGAATCTTTGCAAGAGCTGGGTAATATTCATTTGAAAGTGTATTACTTGCAAGGAAGCTGTGAATACCAAATTCTTCAACGCCAAGACTCTTCAGTCTCTTGTATGCCTCAATGATCTGATCCTTTGTCATACCATACTTAGCATCTCCAGGATTATCCATTACCTGAACTGCCTCAGTACTCTCACCAACCTTAAATATTCCGCCTGGATTGAATCTGCATGACATACGCTTTGGAAGCTTTCCGCCTAATGCATTGAGAACAAAATCAATATGTGATATATCATCAAGGTTGATGATTCCGCCGATCTCAGCGCACTTTACAAACTCTTCAGCTGGAGTATCATTTGACGAGAACATTACATCATAACCTGTGATTCCTGCTCTTTCAGAAAGAATAAGCTCAGCCATAGATGAACAGTCTGTTCCGCAGCCTTCCTCATGAAGTATCTTAAGTATAGTAGGATTTGGAGTTGCCTTAACTGCGAAATACTCCTTGAATCCTTTATTCCAGGAAAATGCCGCATTCATTCTGCGAGCATTCTCTCTAATTCCTTTTTCATCATAGATGTGAAATGGGGTTGGATATGTCTTTACAATATCCTCAACTAAATCCTTAGTTACAAATGGTGTCTTCATTCTTTTTTCCTCTTTTGAATCTATATATTAGTAGGAGATGATCTCGTGACCGTCCTCTGTTACAAGAACCTGAATCTCCCACTGAGCTGACAGTGATCCGTCCTCAGTATAAACTGTCCAATCGTTTTCTGAATCAACAAACACCTCAGGCTGACCCATGTTAACCATTGGCTCAATAGTGAACATCATTCCGGGTACCATAAGCATATCTGTACCACGCTTAGTAATATAGCTTACCCATGGATCCTCGTGGAACTCAATTCCAACTCCGTGACCACCGATCTCACGAACTACACTGTAGCCTGCCGCCTTGCAGTGATCATGTACAGCCTGTCCCATATCTCCAAGGAAGCCCCATGGCTTAACCTCTTCAAGACCAAGGTAAATACTTTCACGTACAGTCTCAACAAGCTTCTTGCTCTCTTCAGATACATTTCCCAGCATGAACATACGGGATGAATCTGAGAAATATCCATTCAGAATAGTTGAGCAGTCAACGTTGATTATATCGCCATCCTGCAGGATCTCATCCTCACTAGGAATACCGTGACAAACTGCATCGTTTATAGATGTACAAACACTCTTTGGAAATCCTTCATAATTAAAAGGCGCAGGAATCGCTCCATGCTTTTCACATACCTCATTTACGATACGATTGATATCCTCTGTACTCATACCAACACATATCTTATCCGCAACTACATCAAGGCATTCAACATTAACCTTTGCGCTCTCCTTAATAAGAGCAATCTGTTCTGGAGTTTTAATCATCTTGTGTGTTGGAACAATATGTCCCTGATTTCTGATCATCTCGATCTTACGATCAAACGCCTCGTGACAAACCTTATACTTCTTGCCACTGCCGCACCAACATGGATCATTTCTACCAATCTTTTTAGCCACTTTCTTATCCTCTGTTTTCTATAGATTTAAACTCCCCTGATACTAAAACGTAAACAATTAGTAAGTGTAAAATACACGACTTTTCTTGTCAATATCAAAAAGCCACATTATTACTTCATTTATTAGAGTTCTTCCTCTGTCATATCCTTTTCCTTATTAAAAGCATCATACAAACAAGGAACAAGAACAAGAGTCAGAATAGTACCGTAAATCATACCACCTACAACAACGATAGCCATAGGCTGTGACAACTCAGTACCCTTACCCATTCCCACAGCCATAGTTGACATGGAAATGATAGTTGTAAGCGCAGTCATAAGAACAGGACGAAGTCTTGTCTTAGCAGACTCAACTATGGCATCCTTCTTCTGCTTGCCCTCACGTCTCAGCTGATTTACATAGTCAACAAGTACGATACCGTTATTAACGATGATACCTGCCAGCATAACGAATCCGATCATGGCAATAACTGATACAGCCTTACCACCAAGGAACAAAGCCAGGAATCCACCTGTAAATGCAAGTGGGATTGTGAACATGATGATAAATGGTGACTTAAGGCTCTGGAACTGTGCAACCATGATAAGGTAAATGAGAATTACCGCCAGAAGCATCATAAGCATAACCTGATGCATCGCATCATTTATAGTCTGATTCTCACCTTCAAGAGTTATTGAATAACCCTCTGGGATTCCGATCTTATCAAGGTTTGCCTGTGCCTGATTTCCTACAAGTCCGATATTGTATCCATCTGCAAGAGAACCAGTTACGTTGATATAACGATTCTGATTATCACGAAGAACCTGTGACAGCTCCTCTTCTTCCGAGAAGGTTACAATCTTTGAAAGAGGAATCTCTTTTGTTTCTCCCTCTTCTTTATCTGTATATTCAAACTTAAGATTCTTTATATCATTTATATCAATTTCAGACTGCTCATCGGTTGCAACATAAACATCATAATCCTTAAGGTCTGTCTCGATAGATGTTGTTGAAGATGTAGAAGCAAGCTTTGAAGATACAGTTGTAAATACCTGAGCAACAGTCATTCCATACTCAGCAGCCTTCTTCTTATCAACAGTGATAACGAAGGTCTTAGTCATGTTATCAAGACCGTTGTCTATATCTATAATACCATCAGTTGTAGCCAGAGCATCAGCTGACTCCTGTGCCAGTTTCTGAAGAACCTGCATGTCACGACCCTTGATCATTACAGATACTCCACTACCTGTCAGCAGACTCATATCCATAATCTCAGCGCTGGCAACTGTCTCACAGTCAAGACCTTCAGCAGCCTTATCTATCTTAGCAATAAACTCAGAATTAGTAAGCTTAGAATCCTCACTGAGAAGTACGTAGATTGATACATCATCACCACTGGACATGTTCAGAGCACCCATTGTAGTTCCGTTACCTACCATGGCACCGATGGTTTCAATCTCAGGAATCTCCTGAAGCTTTTCAACAAGCTCATCAGCGTAGCCTGTCATTTCCTCAAATGTACGTTCTTCACCCTTTGGTGCAGACATAGTGATAGTTACCTGATCACTCTGCATCTCAGGCATAAACTCTGTACCTCGTGAAAGAGCCAGTGCAACAGATGCACCAAGCATAAGTAACATTACCACAAATACAAGCGGCTTAAAACGAAGCATAACTCGAAGGAACTTATCGTATCCACGCATGAAGGAACCTTCGGTACCCTCTTCCTTTTCTTTAACATTTTTCAGCAGCCCCTGTGCCATAGCAGGAACAAGTGTAAGCGCTACAAGCAGTGAAGCTGTAAGGGTAAATGCGATCGTAAGTCCCATATCTACGAAGAGCTGTCTTGTAAGTCCCTCAGTAAATACTATAGGAAGGAATACGCACATAGTTGTAAGTGTTGAAGATGTAATAGCTCCAGCAACCTGACTCGCCCCATATACAGCAGCCTTCTTGATCGTCTCACCCTCTTTACGAAGTCGGTAAATGTTTTCGATAACAACTATGGAGTTATCCACCAACATACCGATACCCAGAGTAAGACCCGACATAGAGATAATGTTCAGTGAAATGCTGGTAAAGTACATCAGTACAACAGCGAAAATAACTGAAAGTGGAATTGCACATGCAATGATAATTGTAGGTCTGATATCACGAAGGAATATGATCAGAACAAGGATAGCAAGACCCGCTCCAAGAAGCATGTTCTGAAGAATTGACTTCACGATCATATCGATATAAACACCCTGATTCATAAGAACAGCAAAATGTAAGTCCTCGTCTTCTGTTCTTTCGAGGCTTTCAAACTTCTCAAGGATGGTATCTGTAACATCTCCTGTTGAGTAACCTGTCTGTTTTTCAAAAGAAACCAGCATACCTGGGCTTCCATTTAACTTTGCATATACTTCTGCTGAATCATCTACCTGTTCAACATCAGCAACATCCTCAAGACGGATAACGCCAACGCTGTCCATATTCAGATCAATAAGAACAAGCTTTGCGAGTTCATCTGCATCTGCAACATCCTCACCGATCTTAACAAGATACTGACCATCTGCTTTATCTTTACCAGCAGCATAGCCAGCAGGCATCTCAAAGTTCTGCGCCTTAAGAAGATTGTTTAAAACATCTATTGAAAGGATTGTATTTAGATCAGCAGAATCCTTTGTAGTTTCAAGAGTATCATCAAGTGTATCCTCAGCACTCTCAATCGCTGAAAGGCCCTGAGAAAGTGTGGCAGAGGTTTCTGCCAATGAGATAGACTGCTCAATACCAGTCTTGTTAAGAGCCTCGATAGCCTCACTGGTTGTAGTCTTACCAGCCTCAACCTCTTCTATAGCAGCATCGATAGTCTCGATACCTGTATTTATCTCAACACGCTTTGCTTCAAGCTCTGAAACAGCAGTAGGAAGATCCTCATATGTATTAACTGTTATTCCATAATCAGAAAGAGCCGATGTATTCTCCTTAATCTGAGCATTTACTGCATCAAGCTGTGCAGAATATGCTGCCTGAGAAGCTCTGGCTGTGTTGATATCCATTCCCGCTGAAGCAGCAAATGTGGTATCGTCCAGAAGTCCCTGATCATAAAGAGAAATAACTGAATTAAGGCTTTCCAGACCAGAAGCAAGAGCGCTTGCACTTTCATAGGTTGTATTAAGTGTGTCAATAGTTGTACCTAAAGTATCATAGGTATCCTGATAAGTATCCTTTGATGTCTCCAGCTCGTCTGCTGTCTGGTAGAGCTCTATCTGAGTACTCTCAAGTGTAGCCATATTCTCTCCAACAGAGTTTGCAAGAGTTTTCTTTCCAGCAGAAACCTGAGACTGACCACTCTCAATATCTTCCTTATTAGTTTGAAGTTCATCCTTTGCATCCTGGAACTGATCTTCAATCTCAGCCATGATCTTATCGTTGAGTTTGTCGATCTTATCCTGGTTCATGGTAACCTGAACTGTTTCAGTTACTCCACCAGTTGCACTTACAGATGCAACACCCTCAATACTTTCAAGCTGAGGAAGTATTTCAGATTCAACATAATCCGTAAGCTCTATCGAATCCATATCTGATACATTTGCTGCCGCAACCATAACTGGAAGCATATCTGGATTCAGCTGCATTACGATAGGCGTTCCAACATCATCACCCAGCATTCCTTCTATCTGATCCAGACTCTGCTGAATCTCGATCATGGTCGCATCCATATTGGAGCTCTGCTCATACTCCAGAATTACTGTGGAGTAGCTGTTGTAAGACATAGACTGAATATTCTTCAGATTAGACGTTGTTGCAAGGGAGGCTTCTATAGGGGCTGTTACCTCCTTCTCAACTGTCTCAGGGCTTGCGCCCATGTCAGTTGTAATTACAACAACATACGGAAGATTCATGTCCGGCAGTAGATCAGCAGTCATTCGCATCAGAGCCACCACTCCAATAACAATAATCGCTATTACTACCACGAATACCGTATAAGGTCTCTTTACACTAAACTTTGAAATCATAATTTTCCCTTTCCTACATAATTAAAAGTGTCGCTAGCGACACTTTTTGTGTGAGGCGCGTGCTGCCAAAGGCAGCTATCTTCTTTGCGCGCCGAAACGCATCCTTAGCGGAGCGTTTTTTATATAATAGGAAACCATGTTTCCTATTATATAAAAAATCATTCTGAACCTTGAGCTCGGCTGTCACCGAGCCGCAAGAGAAGGATCCTAAATACTGCACCAGATTCTTCGTCTGTTCAGAATGACACCTGGTTTCTACCAGGCATGTGATATACAGGCAGCCTGTATATCACCATCTTATCCTATTTTCTTTTGATCAAACTTCAGCTCGTCGATAGGAACCGGCCTGCTGAAGAGATAGCCCTGAGACATATCCACACCGATAGCTTTAATAAACTTAGCCTGGTTTTCCGTCTCAACTCCCTCCATGAGTGTTCTCAACTTCAGATTCTTTGTCATCTCTATAATAGATTTAACAATAATCTTGGTCTGAGGACTCGTTTCAAGAGTTCTCATAAACTTCATATCTACCTTGATCACGTCGAAGTTGAAATCCTGTAACGAGTTAAGAGATGAATAGCCGCTTCCAAAGTCATCCAGCCATATCTCAAAACCATAGTCCTTAAGCTCATGCAGCTTATTTCTCAGCTCATCACTATCGTTTTCAAGTGCACTCTCTGTAACCTCGATACGAATGTTATTAACATTTACATTATTAGATGAAACTATATCCTTTATGTTGTCCACCATATCAGTGATCATAAAGTCCAGTCTTGAAAGATTTATAGATACAGGAACATCTCTTCCTGCCATCCTCTTAAGATCAACCTGATCCTTGCAGACCTGACCAGCCATAAAGGCATCTATCTTATGAATAAGCTTTGATTCCTCAAGTGGCGGAATAAAGTCGCTAGGAGCAAGGAATCCATGAATTGGATCAATCCATCTTGCAAGTGCCTCCAGCTCCACAACCTGTCCAGTTGCCAGATCAATGATAGGCTGATAATAAACTCTGAGATACCCCTTCTCAACAGCCTCATCTATATGAGATATTACATATCTCTGAAGCTTATTCTTATTCTCCAGATTTTCACTGTAGAATTCCAGATACTTCTTTGAATCATGCTTTATACTATCACATGCAAGCTTCGCCTTGTCACAGGTGATACCTACATTTTCACCCTTAGTATATACTGCCACTCCCGCCTTGAGCGTCATATGGATATTACCAAAAAGCGGTCTGACCTTCTTTACAACTCTTTTAAATCCATCCTCAACATCAGCCTCATAACAGAGAACTACAAAGTGATCTTCAGAAAATCTGGCTATCAGTCGATTATCGAACACTTCCTTCAGAATATCTGCAATATCACGAAGAAGCTTATCGCCCTTTCTGAATCCATTTTCCTCGTTAAAGAGTTTAAAGTTTCCAAGATTGAAATAAAGTACTGATGGATGTTTTTCTATATCCAAAAGATTTCCCAGCATCTCATCAGCTCTAATACGGAAGAACTGCATATTAGGAACGCCGGTTATTTCATCTATAGTATTGATATCACTGGTCTTAGCTACCTCAGATAGAATATCTGTCTGTCTCTTCTGGCTTCTGTCGTACGGATATCCTACAATAGTACCCTTTCCACCATCCATTGCTTCCAGAAGTCTTACATCCGCATGTCTGATAAGCTCGTTCATATCATCATCTGTTACTGGTGTGCCATAAACATACGCTGCTGTACAGGAAGGATGAAATGTCTTATCGCGTATCGTAACTTCTGCAAAGTTTTCTTTTAGTCTACCAAGCTTCTTCTTAAACTCAGATTCACTTGACTTCTCATCCAAAACAAGAATCTCATCACTCTCGAATCTGTAACAGTTTTTTTCACCAAATTCTTTCTTTGCAACCTTACCAAGATATGTTACAAGTTCCTCACCAAAGTCATGACCAAACATATCATTGAAGAACTTAAAGTAATCTATGTTGATTATAGCTGCAAATACCTGTTTATCCACATAAGAAGCAGTATCCAATCTGAGAGCGTACCGGTTTTTCAAACTGGACATCTCATCATGTTGGGCTCGTTTCTCTGAAATAATATAGTTCTCCAGATTATCAAATCTCTCTGCAAGAACAAACATGTCCAGGAAAAAAGCTCCCATAAAAAATCCAACTGCATGAACAAGATCGATGTTAAATACATCAATATTCTTAAACATGTAACCCATTGAAAGGTATAAACACATGGATCCTATAAGATACCCTAAATGTCTAAGCGGATTATCAAGTATAAATGGCGGAAGACATATAAGTAGCAGGAAAAATGTAACTGATGTAGTTTTCTTATCAAAAACTGTACCCATCAGAATTCCAAGGATCATAATTGGAACCTGTACAGCATACAGGAACCAGGTACTTCTCTCAGGATGATCTTTTAATACGACCTTCCTGAGAAAATGTGCAAAAACAAAATACGCTAGAAGAATAATATTCCCCCAGTAGGAATTTGTTTTAGTGATCAGCATATTTGCAAGCAAACTCACTGTTGCTATAACCGCGCCTACCATGATAAAGGTTTGGCTCGCGATCACATTTCGCTTAATCACCTCATCTTTATACATATAGTATCTTCTGATACTAAGCCTCTTAAAAAAACTCATACCTTCTGCCTTTAGTTTGTTTTTATAATAAAACTCTACTGACCGTTAAGCATGTCCGCCTTGATAGCTTCTAATTTCTTCTCTGAATCAGCCACACTAGTTCCCTTTACCCCATAATAGAACTTGATCTTTGGCTCTGTACCTGATGGACGTACGCAGCACCATGCGTTATCCTCAAGCTCGTAATAAAGAACGTTTGATGAAGGAAGACCTGTTGATGTCTTCTCACCAGTTACAAGATCAACTCTCTCGTCAGCCTTGTAATCTCTTGAAGCAAGAACCTTAAAACCACCAAGCACCTTAGGAGGATTTGTACGGAAGTTCTCCATCTTCTTCTGGATCTCTGCAGCACCATCAACACCCTTAAGCTCAAGTGTTGCAAGACCTTCTCTATAATATCCATACTTCTCATAAAGATCCTGCATAGCATCGCAAAGAGTCTTACCCTGCTTCTTGTAGAATGCAGCAACCTCACAGAGCATCATAACTGCTACGATAGAATCCTTATCTCTTGCATATGTACCAGCAAGACATCCATAAGACTCCTCAAGACCGAATACATAGTTGTTGCATCCTGTCTGCTCGAATATTTTAATCTGCTCACCGATATACTTAAATCCTGTAAGAACCTCTACGCAGCGAGCATTGTAGTTAGCTGCGATAGCCTTAGCAAGATCTGTAGTAACGATTGTAGTAACAAGTGCTGGATTTGCTGGCATTGTACCTGTAGCAAGTCTCTCACTAAAGATGTATTCAGCAATGAGCATACCTGACATATTTCCTGTAAAGCTCATATATTCGCCAGTCTTTGTATCCTTTGCATATACACCAAGTCGATCTGCATCTGGATCAGTTGCGAGAACGATATCTGCATCTACATCCTTTGCAAGCTTAAGAGCAAGCTCCCATGCTGGTGCTGACTCTGGGTTAGGATAAGCAACAGTTGGGAATGATCCATCAGGAATCTTCTGCTGTGGCTCAACAAACACCTGTGTAAATCCAAGATCCTTAAGAACTCGACGAACAGGTACATTTCCTGTACCATGAAGTGGTGTATAAACAATCTTGATGTCCTTTGCCATCTCAGGAATGATCTCAGGGTGAATACTCTGAGCCTTAACCTCAGCGATGTACTTGTCATCAAAATCTGTTCCAATAATATTGAAGAGGCCAAGTGCTCTGGCATCATCTTCATCCATCGTTTTAACCTGAGCAAAATCTGTAACCTTGGCAACCTCTGCCATAATACCTGTATCATGAGGAGGAGTTACCTGAGCACCATCCTCCCAGTAAACCTTATAGCCGTTATACTCTCTTGGGTTGTGACTGGCTGTTACAACGATACCAGCGATACATCCAAATGTTCTAACTGCATAAGAAAGCTCTGGTGTTGGACGGAGTGACTCGAAAAGATAAGTCTTAATTCCGTTAGCATTGAGACACTTTGCTGCCTCACGTGCAAACTCTGGAGACATGATACGTGAATCATGTGCGATAGCAACGCCCTTCTCCTGTCCGTTATGTGCTACGATATAGTTTGCAAGGCCCTGTGTTGCCTGGCGAACTGTATATATATTCATTCTGTTAGTACCAGCGCCTCTTACACCTCTGAGACCACCAGTTCCAAACTCAAGACTACGATAAAATCTATCCTCAATTTCCTTCTCGTCATTCTTGATAGATTCAAGCTCTGCTCTAGTCTCCTCATCAAAATATGGATTATCGAGCCAACTCTTAAAATTCGTCATAAAATCACTCATTTAACTGTCCTCCTGTGTATAAATCATAGATACCCGTATTATACCATTCTTTGGGACACAAATGCTATCTTTTTTCTATCATCTATAACAAATATCCGAACATCACAAGGGACGGTTCAATATGACATGAACCGCCCCCTGTCTATGTAAATACCCCCACTACATTCACTACTAGAAGGAAAATCCCTGTTTTGACTCCTCAAGTGTAGCAATAACCTTGTCACACCACTGGTCAAATTCCGGATCTTCCACCTGACATTCCGGATGAGAAAGCACATAATCCAGTGCTATTCTGACACCCTGATCAAATCTAACCGTTGTTCTCATGTCTGGAACAACTCTCTTAAGCTTACTGTTATCGAAAACAACCGAAACAGACTTATCACCTGTAAGGCTGCCTTCAAAATCAAATCCGTACTTATCCCCAACTGCGCTCAGATAATCTGAGGATACATGATAAGGCTTCAGTTTTACTCCCAGCGCATCTGCGATGGTCTGATATATCTGATTCCAGGTAAGAGTTTCATCACCTGTAATCTGGAATGCCTCGCCTATGGCATGTCTGTTGCCCATAAGACCTGTATAACCTATGGCAAAATCCTTATTGAAGGTTACCGTCCAAAGGGATGTTCCATCGCCCTGAATAATAACCGGCCTGCCATCCATCATTCGCTTTATGACCTGATAAAAGCCCTTCTTTCCATGAACGCCGAGAGGCACATGTCTCTCGTCATAGGTATGGCTCGGTCTTACAATCGTTACCGGAAACCCTTCCTCACGATACTTCTTCATCAGGAATTCCTCGCACGCGATTTTGTTGCGGGAGTACTCCCAATGTGGATTAGCAAGTGTAGTTCCCTCAGTTATGATATAGTTTGCTGCCGGCTTATTATATGCCGACGCAGAGCTGATATACATATACTGCTTTGTCTTATCTTTGAAAAGTCTATAATCTCTTTCAACCTGATCTACAGTGAATCCAATAAACTCACTGACAACGTCAAATGTCATTCCGTCCAGTGCCTTTTCGGCAGCCACCTCATCTGATATATCACATACGATCTGGTGAACCCCCTCAGGCACAACCTCAGATCTGTTGCCTCGGTTCAGGAGCCAGACCTCCCAGCCCAGTTCCTCAGCAAGTCTCTTGACTATTGCGGTACTAATAGTTCCTGTACCACCAATAAATAACGCCTTCATATACCCTCCTTATACCATCATACGATAGATATTTGTGCAGTCCTCTTCGTTAAGTGTTACGAAACCTGAGATAGTTCCATCACGGCCATCACCGCGGCAAAGTACTTCAACAAGCTTTGGAATATCCTCTTCTTTTGCACCAAGTTCTTCGAAATTCTTAGGCATTCCAAGAGATACAAGGAAGTTCTGGAATGCATTGATTCCCTCAAGAGCTGTAACCTCAGGATGATCAAAATCCATCTGGCATCCCCATACACGAGTAGCCACTCTGGCGAATCTCATAATGTCATGATTCATTACATACTTAAATACCGCTGGCATAGTAACAGCAAGACCAGCGCCATGAGCACAGTCATAAAGAGCAGAAAGCTCATGCTCGATGCAATGACTGTTCCAATCCTGACTACGTCCAACACCACAGATATGATTGTGAGCTACCATTCCTGCCCACATGATATTAGCTCTTGCTTCATAGTTGTTAGGATCAGCAATTACTCTAGGTCCTTCATGCTTCATAGTAAGAAGAAGTCCCTCAATAAGTCTGTCTGTAACTTCAACATCCTTTGTATTTGTAAGATATCTCTCATAGAGATGAGCCATGATATCAGTGACGCCAGCGGCAGTCTGATATGGAGGCAAAGTCTGTGTCAGAGCTGGATTTAGAATACTGAACTTAGGGCGAATAGCATTTCCCGATGCTCCACGCTTAAACATTCCCTCTTCCTTTGTGATAACTGAGTCAGGGCTTCCCTCACTACCGGCAGCTGCGATAGTAAGAATCGTACCAACTGGAAGTGCCTCCTCGATAGGCTTTCCAGTATTGTAATAATCCCAGAAATCTCCATCATATACTACACCTGCAGCTATAGCCTTAGATGAATCTATGGTACTTCCACCGCCAACTGCAAGAACGAAATCCACGCCTTCCTTTTTGCAGAGCTCGATGCCTTCGTAAACAAGTCCACTTCTTGGATTCGGCTTAACGCCACCCAGCATCACATACGAAAGACCTACATTCTTAAGAGATGCTTCTACTCTATCGAGCAGTCCTGACTTCTTTGCGCTGTTTCCGCCATAGTGGATCAGCACCTTTGTACCGCCAAATCTTTTAACAAGCTCTCCAGCCTGATTCTCTGTATCTTTTCCAAAAGCAAAAAATGTTGGTGAATAAAATGTAAAGTTTTCCATATTTTCTCCTTCTCTTTAGTCAAATGTTATCTATGCTTCTTCTGTATCGAGTATCTCTGATGCTTCCTTAAGAAGATCTATGATATGTAGATGCTGAGGACATACACCCTCGCACTGTCCGCATGCTATACAATCTCCTGCCTTACCTGATCTTCCAACGAGACCACGGTAGAAGTTCTTAGATCTCCAATCATCAGGATATCTTCGAAGTGTATTTATTGTTCTGAATACATCAGGAATGCTGATCTGCATTGGACATCCTGGTGTACAGTACTTACAAGCTGTACAGCCAATTTGAGGGATGCTAAGGATTTCTTCGGTAACCTCGTCGATGAGTTCCATTTCCCTGTCATTAACTGGCTCAAAGTTTGTAAAGGTTTCTATGTTATCCTTCATCTGTTCTTCGTCAGACATTCCTGAAAGAACAGTCATAACTCCAGGAAGAGAAGCAACATATCTAAGGGCCCAGGATGCCACAGAGTCATCCGGACGCTCAGCCTTATACTTTGCCTCCTGTTCTGGAGAAAGGTTAGCAAGCATTCCGCCACGAATTGGTTCCATAACTATAATAGGAATATTTCTTTCATGAAGAATATTGTAAAGTTCCTCAGATCTCACAACCGGATTAGTACGGTCCAGATAATTAAGCTGAATCTGAACAAACTCTACCTCAGGATGCGCATCGAGGATTTCCTCCAGAAGTTCAGGACTTCCATGGAATGAAAAACCAAAATGCTTTATCTTTCCTTCTTCCTTTTTCTTAACGCCCCATTTGAAGCAGTCATACTTAACATATGTGTCATAGTTATTTCCTTCCTCAATCGAGTGAAGAAGATAGAAATCAAAATAATCAACTCCAGCTCTCTCCAGCTGTTCTTCAAAGATTCTTTCCACATCACTTTCCTGCTTGATCTCCCATGCAGGAAGCTTAGTTGCGATCATAAACTGATCTCTAGGATAACGCTTTACAAGAGCTTCCCTTGCAGCTACCTCGCCGTTTCCGCCATGATATACATAGGCAGTATCGAAGTACCTCTTATCCATCTTCATATACATATCTACCATAGAAGAAACTCGCTCAATATCTACAGCACTGTCCTTCTCTGGAAGTCTCATAAGACCAAACCCAAGCTTTGGCATATCATCCAAATTAATACCCATATGTACCTCCTGAATATCCAATTCACAAACCTTTGTAAATACACCTTCGTATATATTAATACGCCAGAGTACACATTTACTTTAATGGAATCTTAGCTCAAATAATAGGAAATAATTATTATAAATTGACCGATTTTTGTCAGAATGCTATAATCACCCACGGACGCCAATGGTGCGCCAACGGGGACGGTTCTCTGTGGCGCAATTTGAGTATAAGGTGGAAATATGAAAAAGATAATTCTTACCGGCGGTGGTACTGCCGGACACGTAACTCCAAATATTGCAATGATCCCTCGCCTCAAGGAGATGGGCTATGAGATCAGCTATATAGGAACATACAATGGAATAGAAAAGAAGCTTATCGAAGAAATAGGTATTCCTTACTACGGAATATCTTCAGGAAAGCTGAGAAGATATTTTGATCTTAGGAACTTTACAGATCCTTTCAGAGTTAACAAGGGCTTCGGTGACGCAAAGAAGATACTGAAACAGATTAAGCCAAATGTTGTTTTCTCAAAGGGTGGATTTGTTACAGTCCCTGTAGTTCTTATGGCAGCTCATCTTAAGATTCCTGTAGTAATTCATGAATCAGATATGACTCCTGGACTTGCTAATAAGATAGCACTTCCAAAGGCTACAAAAATATGCTGTAACTTCCCTGAGACCAAGGAACTTTTCAGTGACAGAGCAACTGTTACTGGTACTCCTATCAGACAGGAGCTTTTTAACGGAAATAAAGAAAAAGCTCGTGAATTCTGCGGATTCACTGATGATAAACCAGTTGTTATGGTAGTTGGTGGAAGTACAGGAAGTGTCGCTGTAAATAAAGCTATCTGGGGATGTCTGGACGAGCTTCTTAAAACCTTCAATGTAATCCATCTCACAGGAAAAGGAAAGACCAATCCTGATATCAAGGATAAGGCTGGATATGTCCAGTATGAATTCATCAAGGAACAATTAGCTGACATGTTCGCTCTTGCAGATGTTGTTATATCACGAGCAGGGGCAAATGCGATCTGCGAACTACTTGCTATAAGAAAACCAAATCTACTGATTCCACTTTCAAAGGCCGCAAGCCGTGGAGACCAAATACTCAACGCACAGTCCTTCGAAAAAAGCGGTTACAGCTATGTAATCGAAGAAGAGGCAGTTAGTAACGAAACGCTACTAAGTGGTATAAAAGAAGTATATGAAAACAGAGAAAAATATATAGAGGCCATGCAGACTAGTGAGCTTGCAGACTCAATAACCAGCATAACCTCTATAATCGATTCCCTTGTGTAGTGGCCCTTAATCAACGTGCTTAAGGGCTTCATCCATAGGGATTTTCTTGATTCGCCTATAATCGATGCACATTACTATAAGGTAAGCAACGAATACAAACAGGAACATCTTTACAAAGCCAAATGGTGTAATGATAAAATCGAACCATCCTTCCATACTCATAAGGTATATCTTAAACACAATTTCCATAAGATAGAAACTTGATATGATTCCCACTATACATGATATGAATACGACAACCGTTGTAGATGTCAGATACAAACCGCTGATCTCCTTATTTTCATATCCTAGAATCTTTACCATGGAGATTGCATTTTCATTCTTCTCTATGATGATCTTTGTAAGCAGGTAAATAAGTACAGCTGAAAGAATGACACATACATACTGGAAGTAGGTCATAATTGAACCCATCGAATGATCCAGCTGTCTGGATACCTTCAGTACATCATCCTCTGTAATAGTTGTTGCTATATACTCATCATCTATATCCTTAATTGGTTCATTGGACACGAATCCTGTGAAATAGTCCTCCTCTTCATCGAACATTTCTCTATAATTATCTATAGGCATGAATACAACAAGTCCGCCCGAATAATCATAGATTCCTGCAACCTTCATAGCATACGAATCATGATCAAACTTTGCATCAAGCGTAAAGTCATCACCCACTTCAAGGCCATATTTTACTGAAAATGACTTTGAAATGTATACATCTTTTTCAGCAAGGTCACTCGGAATATCGATGTAGTTACTTCCATCTTCAATTCCATATACTGATATGCTCTCTTTATGATCATTCAGTTCATACTGAAGATCATTCATAGCAACCTTTTCAGCCGACTTAGTAGCCGTTTCAATTGGTTCCCCGTCTTCATCCTCAGTTGTCTTAAGAACAGTCTGATACTTGGCAAACATCATGTCAGTTACATTTGCCTTATATGCATCCACGGAATCAGGAAATCCAACTGCCATAGCAAGCATGACCATAACAAAGCTTATACCGATAAGAAGAACCAGATAATTTGGAATGTTCTGCAGCAGAATTCTTGTTCTGAAGCGTGTCAGGAAACTCCACTTTGGAAGTCTTATCGCTTTCTTTCTCGTCTTAGCCTTAAGATCGTGACGCAGGAACTTAAGAGGTGAAAATCTCATCATCCTTACGATAACAAAAAGGTTAATAACGAACATGATTATTACTGGAACAACTGTTGTCTTTACAAATGCATCCGGTGTCCAGAAGGTCTCAGCAACCGGAAGGCTGTACGAACCATAGTACATGCTGAAAACCACATCTTTAAGCAATGTGTATCCCAAAACATTACCAATAAGTGCAGCTATAAGTGTTACCAAAACAGGCATTGTCATATAGTGACGAATAAGCTCACCCTTTGTGTAACCGGAAGCTCTCAGAGTTCCAATAACCGACGACTCTTTTGTGATTGTATTACTGATTGTAATCGCAAAGACAAATGCAAGCACTGCCACTAATATATAAAGCATGATACCGCACATAGTCTTATCTCCGCCCATATCATTTGTAGCAAAATGGATCGCCTGGTTGGAATAATTTGGAAGGAACCCTTCTATCTTGAAGTCCTCGTTATCACAAGACTCAACTACTGTCTGTGAAACAAGTGAAGCCATAACATTTTCCGAAAGAGCCTTTTCTTCTATCTCATCTTCTGGCTTATTCTCATATAGCCATGAGTAGTTGTAATGGACATTCTTGTTTACTCTATCAAAGCCTTTATCTGTAACGATAGCGACATCAAAGTAAATCGCATCGAACATTGAATCTGTGGACTTTTCAAACAGAGTACTATAGTTAACCATGGCGATAAGGCCCGTAACCTTGAAGTCCTCACCACCTACACTTATTGTATCGCCAATCTTGATACCCACGTTATCTGCGTGCATTCTGTCAATGGCGATTTCATTTTCATTTACAGGAAGCTCGCCCTTATGAATATCATATAAATCTATGTTATCTCTATCCTTAAAAATTCGGATATTGCCGTCCTTCTTGTTGTCTCCGTCTCTATCTTCCTCGGCATCCTTAAAAAAGTTTTCATATATCTTTATAGCTACTGGTTTGTAGTCAGGATTCTCCAGATCATACTTATCTGCAGCCTTCTCATACTCTTCATCAACTGTCTTTTCTACCTCTTCGTAAGCCTCTTTTTTCGCATCCTCAAGAGTATCATCGTATTCATTTTCCATAAACTCATCATAGGCTTCACTATATGCATCATCATAGTATTCATCGAGAGCCGCCTGAAGATTTTCATCCACGATATCCTGGATCATCTTCTCTTTATCTTCGTCAGAAATCTTGGCTCCCATATCTGCATACTGCTTAATCTGAGCCTCAACACCTTCTGTAGCCTGTGCTCTGACCTGATCTTCGATTCCTTCCTTGACCGCCTTTTCTATTTCCTCAGGAATGGCTTCATCAACCGCTTTCTTTACTTCTTTATCAGCCTCTTCGTATCCCTTATCAAGAAAGCACTGCTTAACATCTGCCTTCTCTCCTTTTTCAAGGGCTTCTATCATTTCGTCCGAAGCTTTATCACTAAGTTCAAATGAGCCATCTTCAAGAATATTTTCAGTCACTTTATTCTCAGCAGTTGTAAGCATACTGTTGTTAGCAACGTACATTCCTGAGATGAATCCTATCATCACTACAAGAAAAAGCGCTATAACCAGATATTTACGCCACTCACCAAGAAGTTCTCTAAGAACCCTCTTCTTTAATGGACTCTTTATCTTACTCATTTTTTCTCTCCCCTCTATAATGTGCAGTGGGGTCCGTCCCCGCTGCACCTAGGTCTGTCCCTCTCTGCACCTTTTTACCAGTCTAGATCTACAGCTGATACTTTGTTTTCGTTGATGTTGTTATGTCGTACAACTCCATCACGAAGCTTGATAACGTGATCAGCCATATTCTTTATTGCCTCGTTATGGGTAACCATTATGATTGTATTTCCATACTTCTGATTTACATCTTCGATAAGTTTAAGAATTTCTTTTGATGTGTTGTAATCCAGCGCACCAGTTGGCTCATCGCAAAGAAGTATATCAGGATTCTTTATGATGGCACGTCCGATGGATACACGCTGCTGCTGTCCACCAGACAGCTGATTAGGTAATTTATGACGGTGTTTATATAGACCAAGTGTCTCAAGAAGATCATCTATATCAAGAGGTTTGTCTGAAAGGTAAGCACCAACCTCGATGTTCTCCTTAACATTTAGATTTGGGATAAGATTGTACATCTGGAAAACATATCCAAGATGCTTACGACGATACTGGGTAAGTCCTTTCTCACCCATATCCTCAAGCTTATCTCCATTAATTGATATATATCCTGAATCTGGACTATCGATTCCTCCGATAATATTGAGTAGTGTTGATTTACCAGAACCAGAAGGACCAAGGAGTACACAGAACTCACCTTTTGCTACAGTGAAGTTCATACCTCTAAGAACCTCCTGTCTCGACTCACCAGAGCCAAATCCCTTCATCAGGTCTACGATTTCAAGAAACTTTCTTTCCTCTTCTGACATTACTCTACCTCCTTCTTTTTTGATATATGAACATTCATTCATATATTCATGTTTGCATTTATATCACACACAGCGCTGTATGTCAATCATAAATTTATGATTTTATCGACATTGAGTTTTGGATTAAAACAACAAAAAAGCGAGACATCATTTGTAGCCACACAACTATCCCACCTGGAATAATTGTATAAGCTACAAATAAGTCTCGCCGATTATTCATATACCGAATTGTTATCGACAAATGTCCTAACAATTGAGATGACGATATAATGAACAGAGATAAAACTCTCTGCCAGCTACTCCCTCATTCGTATGAGTGGTTATTCATATGTTTTAATTCCTGTACAGAGTAACAAACATATTTCTATATGTCAACCCCAATTTTTCAAAATGGAGCAATTTTTCAAAATGGAGCAATTTAATGAGTCGATTTGGCTTTGAGCCATTTTGACTCATTTCAGGAGTTCCAGTTCCATAAGGAACATTTCGTAGGCATCATCCTCCCACTGAAGGAGTGGAGCATTTTCTCCACCACCATTGGTACTGCGGCGCATTGCTGCATAGGACGATTCACCAAACTCTATCATATCCATTTCCGACAGGTAGACTCCTACTTCTCTGCTAATCCTGCAAAATTCCGATAAAGGTTTATCCGAATTTCTGGTAGCAAGAAGCTTCTCTCTGAGTCCGCTATCACTCTTCGCCTTTTCTCTTAACTGTTCTAAAAGTTCACCTGTATCCATGTTACCCTCACAGTTTAAAACCAAGGCCCACAAACTGGGCAATATCTCGACCTGTATTATCTGTTATATCCACATTTATCGTGCAGGTTCTCTTGCCATCTTTCTTCATACTTGCGCGAGCAATAAGCTTGTCCCCCTTAACTGATGAAAGATAATTGATACTTACCTGCTGTGCAACTGTTGGCTGATGTATGTTATTTGAGAGAGCCGCAAATGCAAGATCTGCCAAAGTAAATATGGCACCTCCCATAATTCCTCCATATGCATTCTGATGTACCTCACTGATAGGTACGCTGCATACTGCAAAATCATCTCCGAGTTCATCCAGGACCATTCCGCTAAAGCTTGCGAATTTGTCCTTCTTAAAATGTGCCTGTGCCTCTTCTAAACTACTAAATGTTCCCATTTTCTGTCCTCTATGTTACTTGATATTTTAATACTAGCTTTTTTCTCTAGTTTTAATTTTCTAATTATACACTACTTTATTCTTACCAGAATTCTTGCCGTCATAAAGCCTGTCATCTGCAATCTGAACCCATTTATCTATGGACTCCGCCTCTTCCCTTCCCGCAATACCTATAGTAACGGAAACCTTGATCTTCTGGGATTCAAATGATAAGTCTGCTTCGTTGATCGCACGCCTTACTGATTCCATTTGACTCATAGCCTTAGCCTTGTCATAGCCTAATACGAGGAATTCCTCGCCGCCCCATCTTGAAACCAGAGAATTCTCGCACATAGATTTCATGGTCTCAGCCACCGACTTCAGTATGTAGTCGCCAGCGTTATGGCCGTAGATATCATTTATCTTCTTAAAATCATCAATATCAACCATGGCAACAAAGAAGTCACTGGACTTGTCCGATGGTGCCTCCAGCTGAGTCAGCATGTAATGACGGTTGTAAAGCCCCGTTAGATTATCTTCCAATGCAATCTTCTTAAGACGGTCCTCAGAATAAACGATGCCTTTGATCATAAGATTTGTATAGAAGATCAGGAATGAAAAAACGATAAGAGAATTAACGATCCAGAACAGAGTATCTGCACCAGTATCAGAAGTATAAATCGGGCCTCTATACACCGGAATCAGAGTAGTTACCAGATAAAATGCAACTATACCAAGGCTTGCATAAAGCGCATTTATATGTCTTCCGCTGAGTTCACGTCCCATATAGCCCGAATAGAAAATGATCGGAATCATGGACATACAGTAGAGATGGAATCCATAACTATATCCAAGGCAGACAGTCGTAACACCCATATAAAGCGTCAGCCAGCAATAAACCATGACCACATAGCCATAAAGACGATTCTTTGAAATCAGAATATATCCGATAACATAAACCAATGCTGTAGGGATGCTAAAGTACACTAAAAAAGTGGCTTTAATGGCATAGAAAAATGCCATCAGCCCGAAAACCATAAGAAGTATCGCTGTGTTAACTGTCAAAGTTAATTTTTTTAGATTACTTAGTACCATACCCCAAATATACCACAAAATCAGTTGGATTTATACCAGAGAAAATCGGTGCCAACCATATCCGCTCCCTGGGATAATATCCCCTCTGCTTCCCCTTCTTCATTTATGGTAAAAACATAGATAATAAGATCACTATCCGAAAGCACCTTCGCTGCATCTCCTGTGAAAACACCCTTGTCACAGCTAAGACTTGTTATCCCCTCTTTTTCGCAGTAATTAACAAAATCTTCTGGTTCATATATCTCTGTTTCTCTTTTTTCATCCTCATCGAAATAGAGATTGATCAAAGGAAAATCATAAGCCTCACGTGCAGCTTTAACCATCTCAGTAGTCTGACCCCCAGCTATAATTCTGTCCAGTACTTCTGTCCTATCTCCAGCTGCAACAACCACTCCCTCATAATACTTCTTGGTATCCTCGTAGGATCTTTTCCCAGCATCCAGCATCAGATACATGTCAGTATGAGTTTCCATATAGTCAAGGAGCTCATCAAAGCTTGTAGCTGAATACTTACCCTGAATCTTAAAGGAGTTGAAAGTATCATACGAACAGGTTCTTTTTTCAACATCATAGCCTTCGTCTCTTAGTTTCTGTTCAGCTTTCAAAGACTCACCGGTTGTAATCCCACTAAAACTATCAAGCCACATAAAAGGATACGGCTGTCCCAGTCTTTGCTCCCAATCATTCTTGGACCACACGTTATCTTCACCGCTGTGAGCACAAACCAGCACATCATCACTGGTAAATGACACATCTGCCTCAAAAACTCTGAAGCCCGCCTGATAAGCCTTATCCAGCACATCCAGGGAATTAATATAGCTGTGGTTATCCTCTCCTCCAAGGGCATGAATAATATAGTCTGATGAAGCTACCGCATCACGGTAATCTTTCAGTAGGTCATTATCTCCTCTAAATTCCGAATCCCCACAAGCAGATAGAAATAACCCCAGCACAAGAACCAGTACAAAACCCCTATACTTATACCTTCTTTTTTCTTTCATGTCACCCCACGCCATCTTTAAATGCATCAAAATTTCTAGTATCGTCACGTCTAGTATAGACTGCAAACTCTATAATTTCAAATGCATATAAATAATCAGAAAGAACAGTTTTGGCTGCCTTTGCCACAACCTCTGGATCATTTCTAAATGCTCCGCAGCCAAAAGCCCCCAGAATCACAACTTCACATCCTTCTGCCGCCGCGACATCAAGTATTCTGCGCAGTCTCTTTTCATGAAGCTTTTGAAGAGACTCATCATCGATTGTAACTCTGTCACCTTCAAATGGATTAAACATGTTGGCTGGCTTCTCTCTTAGGTTTGGAGCCGCACATGTTATTACATCAACATCGTACCAATCCTGCTCTGGCATCAGTTTTGGATAATAAGTATCTGTTTTGAAGACAGTAACTTCCGGTGTATATATGATATCGTCGTTATGAAGGGAGTCATGTGCATTTCTATGTGGTGTATAGAACCCATCCCACATCTCCTTTACATCCAGATTAAAGTAAAGGGTAGAACATCTGCAAAGACATTCCTCCTGAGCAGACGCACCTGTTACTACACCACCACCCGGATTAGATGCTGATGCAAAATTAAGAACTGCAACCTTCTTTCCCTTATAAGCAGATGCTGCCTCATAAGTTCTCTTATGAGATACAACTACATTTGCCTTGGAATCATACTTCTTCAGATTGCCAGTCGATTCATTACCAAACATATCCGGATAAATCTCTGAAAGATCTGTCTCCTCAAGGATAAGCTTCTGTCTGTCTCTACTCTTTTTCTGACTCTCTATGAGTCTTGGATTATTCTTACATAGCTTCTTAGTATCCTGAAATACTATAACATTATCTTCTCTTCCCATAATACTATCTCCTATATTTATATTATAACATGCAATTTCTCTTTTTATCATTTTGATAATATCATAACAAGAAAATATATGCAATATACTTTCAGTATAAAATCAAAAAAAGTCCGCCGGGATATCCCGACGGACCTGAAATTCATTACTGAAGCAGAAAGCTTAGAACTTACCAGCCTTAGCAGCCTCTTCGATTGATACAGCAGTTGAAACTGTCATACCAACCATTGGGTTGTTACCAGCACCGATGAGACCCATCATCTCAACGTGAGCAGGAACTGATGAAGAACCAGCGAACTGTGCATCACTGTGCATACGTCCCATAGTATCTGTCATACCATATGAAGCAGGACCTGCAGCCATGTTATCTGGGTGAAGTGTACGTCCTGTACCACCACCTGAAGCTACTGAGAAGTACTTCTTACCAGCCTCTGTACGCTCCTTCTTGTATGTACCTGCAACTGGATGCTGGAATCTTGTAGGGTTAGTTGAGTTACCTGTGATAGATACGTCAACGTTCTCCTTCCACATGATTGCAACACCTTCCTGAACATCGTTAGCGCCGTAGCAGTTAACCTTTGCTCTTGGTGACTCAGGATCCTTTGAGTAGCACTTTCTGAATACTTCCTCAACTTCACCTGTGAAGTAGTTGTACTTTGTCTCTACATATGTGAAACCATTGATACGTGAGATGATCTGAGCAGCATCCTTACCAAGACCGTTAAGGATAACTCTAAGTGGCTTCTGACGAACCTTGTTAGCCTTCTCAGCGATACCGATAGCACCCTCTGCAGCAGCAAATGACTCGTGGCCTGCAAGGAATGCGAAGCACTCTGTATCCTCTTCAAGAAGCATCTTACCAAGGTTACCATGGCCAAGACCAACCTTACGTCTATCAGCAACAGATCCAGGAATACAGAATGCCTGAAGTCCGATACCGATTGCTGCAGCAGCGTCAGCAGCCTTTCTGCAGCCCTTCTTAATAGCTATAGCAGCACCTACTGTGTAAGCCCACTTAGCGTTCTCAAAACAGATTGGCTGGATACCTTCGATGAGGTTATATACATCGATACCAGCAGCATCTGTGATTTCTTTACACTCTTCAATTGATGAGATGCCATACTCCTTAAGTGCAGCAAGGATCTGAGGCTCTCTTCTTTCATATGATTCAAATAATGCCATTTTATTTCCCTCCTTCTTACTGCTTTCTTGGATCTATACATCTAACTGCGTCAGCAACACGACCATACTGTCCAGCTGCCTTCTCGATAGCTGTGTTAGCATCGTCACCAGCCTTGATGAAGTCCATCATCTTACCAAAGTTGATATACTTATATCCGATGATCTCGTCGTTCTCATCAAGAGCGATATCTGTGATGTAACCATCTGTAAGCTCAAGATAACGAGGTCCCTTATCAAGTGTTCCGTATGTTGTACCAACCATTGAACGAGCACCCTTACCAAGATCCTCAAGACCAGCACCGATCTGAAGACCATCCTCTGAGAATGCACTCTGAGTTCTTCCGTAAACGATCTGAAGGAAAAGCTCTCTCATAGCTGTGTTGATAGCATCACAAACAAGGTCAGTATTAAGTGCTTCCATAACTGTAAGTCCTGGAAGAATTTCAGCAGCCATAGCTGCACTGTGTGTCATACCTGAACAACCAACTGTCTCTACTAATGCTTCCTGGATGATACCATCCTTTACGTTGAGGGAAAGCTTGCAGCATCCCTGCTGAGGTGCACACCAGCCAATACCGTGTGTATAGCCTGATATATCCTCAACCTTTTTTGCCTGTACCCATTTTGCTTCCTCTGGAATAGGGGCAGCACCATGATGTACTCCCTGAGTTACAGGGCACATGTTCTTAACTTCTGTTGAGTAAATCATATGATCCTCCTTATAAAATATTGTGGTAGGGATTAATTTAGTAATTTCTAAATCAACGCTAATCTATATAATAACATATATTATATACAAATAGTAACACTTTTTTTAGCCTTTCGAAGAAGATTTAGGGGGTTGTATCAATACAGGTTCCTATCTTTCTTCTTCTGAAGAAGAGTTGATGTATCAAGTCCAGTAGACACTGGCTCTTCCTGGGCCTTCTTCTGTTTCTTGGCTTTCTTATTCTTCTTGCCTGTAGAATCTTCTGGTTGAACACCAGACGACACATCTACACTCTGGGCAATTGGTTCATTCCAGCCCGAACCTGTTCCCGAATACGATGACTGATACTCACCTGAGACAGCTTCACCAGACTGCACCGCTCCTGTGGCAACTTCCACAGTTTTCGCTGGAACCTTTTTGTTCGGTTTCTCTTTAGCCTTACCCATTATATTCACGGAGCCACCTCGCGTCAACAAGCGGCTTAGATCAAATCTTCTGATAACAATATCGATCAGAAGCATAACGATTGAAAGAATTATAATTATATCCGTGATATCTCGTTTATTCTGATTTACGCCTTTCACCTTGGTGTAGACCTTTGTATCCTGCTCCAGCATACGACCGTATTGTTCAACAAAGGAAACAAAGTTTGCATTGGAAATGTCACGTCTATACTCGTCGGAAAACTCCAGAGTTTCCAGAGCTGTTGTGGAAGCCACTATGTCATCACCCTCTTTTCGATGGATGTTGATGGTGTAGACTCCCATTTCCTTTGGTTCGAAGCTGGCTGTATAGTTTCCTGGTTCACCAGGTTCAAGCGTCAGTTCCTCAGTAACACCAGATGGTGAAGTATAAACACCCACAACTGATGTAGCTTCTGAATATTCGCTGGCCATGTAGCTGATTTCAACCTTGCCACGTCTCTTATAAACAGACACTGCATCCTTGCCCAGGTCATTTTCCATGCTGGTGTAGTCCAGCATTCTCTTCCACATTTCTAGATAATCCTGCTGTGCGGCAAGGGAAGCATCCCAGTCACCAGATACATTGGTCATCCATGCTATGCTGTGGCCCAGACCATACTGCCAGCAGGAAAGAAGTGGCTCATCCTCGCTGGTGGTTATAACTTCTCTTGCACCACTCTTTGTTGAAGTCGCAACGTATCCTGTAATATTTGATATTCCGTCCTCATAAAGTCCAGATACCAGATTTGAGTTGCTTGTGTAAAGAGAGAAATCTCCATTCTTATAATATGCAGTTCCTGAAAGATAAACCTCTTCTGCAAAGATCTTAGGAACATCTGTAGACGAATCCGAATAGTAATAACGTCCACCACAATCTTCGGCCAGCCTCTCCAGAAGCGAAGTATCACTGTCCGAGCCGATGGCAATTGTGGACATGGTGATGTTGTTTTCATTTATCAGATCGATAGCGTCGTTAAAATCTGTGGTTTCACCTTCACCATCAGTTAGTAGCAAAATGTGCTTAACTCCGGCATCTGCCTTGCTAAGTGCTTTTGCAGCATCGATAACCGCTGGCTTAATAACAGTTCCACCCATTATTCCCAGTGTCTCGATCTTAGACTTTATAGCCTCTTTATCTTCAACCTGAACAAGCTTCTGCTTCCATTCGAACTGATCACTGAAGGCAACTACGCCTACATAATCATTTCTACTTAAATTATTTACCGCTTCCTTAGCAGCATCTACTGCAACATCTATCTTCTTTCGACCGCCTGATGCCTGACCAGTTGCAGCATTGTATCCCGCTGAATCCATAGAACCTGAGCAATCGATAACCATTACCATAGCAAGGGATGGTGCTTCATCTATACCCTTAGGAGTCATATCAACTGGAAGAATCTCTTCAAGCACAGTATCCTTGTAACCACCTGGTGCATAGCTTTCCTTGCCACCAGTACAGATCACACCACCGCCATAATCTCTTACAAATGTCTGCAGCAGAGTCGGGAACTCTTCAGGCATGTCCTTTATATGACAGTCATCCAGAATTATAGTCTGGTACTTAAGAACACCAGTAATATCTGACGGAGCACTCAGCGCTGAAACTGTTGTCACATCTTTATTAAGAGACTTAAGTATATTTTCAAGACCACTGCTATCCTCAGTCACACCTGACACAATAAGGATCTTCTCAGGTGCATCCACAAGAGCCGCAGTGATCATGCTGTTATTCTCGACTATGGTGTCGCCTTCAGCCTCGATAGTAACAGTCTTCTCCTCGATAGCATCATCGCCTGCGATATCATTTAGCACGAAAGTATTCTCGCCCTTAGTGAGCTTAACCTTGCTCTCCTGATCCAGATTACTGCCCTCCCAGACCGAAAGAGTTGCATTTGTCTCATAGGTGCTATATACCGTAACCTTTATGCTATAGGCATCACCTGTAGCCAGCTTGTCTGGCATATCCACATTCTGAATATATATATCCTGACCATACTCAGTATCAAAAAGAAGTCCGCAGAGCTCCACGTCATTCTTTTCCAGCTTATCTTTTACAAGACTTATATCGCCCACAGTTTCCTTACCGTCTGTAAGCACCACAACTCTTCCAAGGCGATTGTCTGGAATCAGTGAGATAGCGTACTCAGTAGCATCCTCTATATTTGTAGCGGTTCCGTCAGGATTCGTAGCGATTCCGTAGTACTCATTATCCGAATTTACAAACTGATCAGTCACCGCATTACGGCCAAATGTCACAATGCCGTAACTTTCTCCAAGCGGAAGCGCTGAAATCTGTTTCCTAAGGTACTCTTCCTTTTCCTGAAGACTTGAAACGTTACTATCTGACATATCCACAAGGAATATAGTCGTAGTCTTATGCTTACGTCCAGGAAGATTAACTCCTATAATAGAAAGTACAACCAGAGAAGTAAGTATTATTCTCCAGGTAAGCTCCAGCTTCTTTGTATGCATCCTTCTTCTTATGTAGATGACCCAATCAAGAATTATAAGAAGGAGCGCGATAACCAGACATATCTTCTTAAGAGAACCAAACTTAACTCCATAATCAGCCTGCTTGATGTAGCTCATGGACTGAATATCCTGGGTACCATCCCCCTCAGAAGATGGAAATCTAGAAACAAAGTATTCTATCTTTCCACCATCCTCCAGCTTATAAAGACCTGCTACAGAAAGATCAGCAGCTCCCCCCTGAAGGTTAGTTAGTTTCATATTGCTACTAACCGATGGACTAAGAGAGAGTGACTCCCCTGCCTGAAGATACTTTTCACGAACCAGACTCTCATCTGTAAGATAAGTAAGACTATCAGCAATAAAGATAGGAAATTCAGCCATAAGTGGATATTCTGAATCTCTTATATCAAAACCGAGAACGATACATCGCACACCTTCATTTTCTCCATAGTACGCGACAACCGCCTCATTCTCTGTACCAGAATTAGCGACCATCAGGGGCTCTGCCCACTCTGGACATTCCAGCTCATAAAGATTTGACGCACCAAATGTATAATCTGTCATGTCATTGATCAGATCACCAGTTAATACAGTTACAATGGCGCCCTTTATTTCCTTTGCATCCTTTGGATGATAGGCCTGTACAAGACGGTTCTTGTTCTTAGTTACAAGCTCCCCTTTATCATATATGGCAACATTCTTTTCTGCATCTGGCACATCGGTATCTGATGTAACCTTAACGATAGGTTCACCAGCCACGGCCTGATATGCTTTCTCAAAAAATGTATTTCCTGCTCCAACAAAATATGCAGAAGAAAGACTTGTATCCGTCTTTACTGCATAAGCTATATTATCTCTTGAGAGGCTGTCATCGCTGTAACCAGTAAGCTCAGCCTTTACATAGTCTCCCTTAACATCTTTCCCAAGACTTAGTATTGTGTTGCTACTATCTTCTGCTGCACTTATGCTTCTTACATCCAGAAGATTTCCCTCAGCATCATATAGGGAAATATCAAATGCGCCACCTGTTACGCCCTTTGTCTGATATCCAACAGCGATATCGTATAGACCCTCAGCGTTTTTCTTCATGGACATCTGGGTGATACCAGCATTTGCTGATGGCTTACCATAAACCTTGATATCCAGCGACATATTAACTGCCATATCCTTAAGATTTGCAGCTCCAGCTCCATCAGTGAATACGATTATATCCTCACACTCAAGAGACTCCATGATGCCCTCAGCATCTCTTATATCTCCTGTTGTATCAGTTGGTTCAATACCAGAAAGCAACCTCTTCAACTTCTGCTTGTCTCGGCTCTTATTTGCCAGAACCTCTACTGTCTCTCCGCAGGTAATGATAGATACTTCGCCAGATGAAGTCTCTACAAAGTCTTTTGCGTCACTGATTGCAGCTTTGAGTCGTGTATCGTTTCCTTCATCCTCAAACTGCATACTACCTGTTGTATCGATCACCAGTATCGTTGACTTACTGCTGCCCGATACACTTCTCTTGATGGCAGGTGACATTGCCGCAAACATCAGAAAAAGAAGAGCAAGTATCTCAATGAACATCAGTATGTTCTTGATCAGTTTCTTAGAAAATGTAGTGCTTCGCTCATTACGTTCTGCGTTCTTCCACAGCAAAACAGAGGGCACAACTTTTCGTACCCCCTTAGGTTTAAGTAAATACAGTATTATGATAATCGGAACTCCCACCAGAGCGATCAGTGGGAGCAGACTAGCAAATGTCATATATTTCCTCACTTAGAATGAGTCAAAATGGCTCTCTCGCCAATCGACACATTTTAGATAAATAGGTCTCGCATTGATTCGAAAAGTAGCTTGTGGACGTTTTCGCCGGTGGAGCAAAGAACATACCTGCCCCCTGCCGCCCGGGCCTTTTCCTCAATACTACGCATATAATTATCCAGCGCTTTCTTGTAATCCCTGATTGAATATCTGTCCAGTGTGAGACGAACTTCCTTCGACTCCTCCTCACTGTCGATCAGCTGAAAAGCACCGTCATCGTCTATTTCCAGCTCTTCCTGAGACAGCACATGTAAGAGGGTTACCTCCATACCATGATATCCAAAGAGCTTCAGTATATCCGTCTCAGCCTCCAGAAATCCTTCATCCATAAAGTCGGAGATGACAAATGCAATCCCCCCTCTGCCTCGTACGGCCTTCTTAAGTGACTCCTTCAGGTTTATGCTCTTCACCACTTCGCCAGGGTGGATGCTGTCGAGCCATTTTCTTAGGTTGCCTACTCCCTGCTTTCCGGATGGCACCTTAAAGGTGTAGGTTGGATTCGCAAGATCCGTGATGTAGACGCTGTCTCGTCCACTGGAAGCAATATAACTCAGGGATTCTGTAAGCTCCGACATGAGTGTACTCTTCAGCTTCTCACCGAACTCCATAGAGCGGCTGGTATCAAGGTAAATGCTGACTCTGCCCTCCTTTTCCTCCATAAACTCTTTGATATAGAGCTTATCGAGACGAGCAAATGCATTCCAGTCCACATAGCGCATATCGTCTCCCGGAATATATTCACGATAACCTGAAAATTCCGCAGAACGACCCTTGGCAGAGGAACGTCTAAGTCCCTCTCCCTGAGACATGCTGCGCTTAATGGAAAGCTTCAGCATATTCAGTTTTTCAAGTTCTCGTAAATCAATGGTCTGCATAACATAGTATCCTTAAAGCTGAGCGATAATCTGATCTGGTGTTACTCCTTCTGCCACAGCATCAAAGCTTGTGATGATACGGTGGCGAAGCACTGCCGGTGCTACGTAATCAATATCTTCAAATGCAACATTAAGGCGGCCCATCATAAAGCTTCTGGCCTTAGCGCAGCGCACAATGTACTGTGCAGCACGAGGGCTGGCACCCTCGCGAATATATTTATTTTCAGCATGTGTATTCATAACCAATGTGAGAGCTCGGTCCATAACAGGCTCCGCAATTGGTATCTGCTGTATCATTTGTCTTATCTCAACAAGTAACTGTGGAGTAATAACAGGCTGTGCCGGCTGAACACCGAAGCCTTCTGTAAGATTTACGATTGCTGCCAGTTCTTCCTTGGTTGGATACTCAACCAGAAGTTTCATAGCAAATCGGTCCAGCTGCGCCTCTGGCAGCGGATATGTTCCCTCCTGCTCTATAGGGTTCTGGGTAGCTATTACAAAGAAAGGATCAGGCAAAGCATAAGTCACATCACCAACAGTTACTGTATGCTCCTGCATCGCCTCAAGCAGCGCAGACTGTGTCTTAGGTGTTGCTCGGTTAATCTCATCGGCAAGAACCACATTTGCAAAGATAGGACCTGCCTCAAACTTGAAGCTGCTGCCCTGCTCATTTCGTACCATGATATTTGTACCTGTTATATCTGCAGGCATAAGATCCGGCGTGAACTGAATTCTCTTAAACGACATCTCAAAGACGTGGCTTATTGTCTGCACCAGTCTGGTCTTACCTAGTCCCGGCATACCTTCCAGCAGCACATTACCACCTGTAAGAAGTGCCATCAGCAAGCTTTCAACTGTTTTCTCCTGGCCAATAATCTCCTTATGAATTTCTGTTCTAACCTGATTTATTACACCTATCGCCTGATTGTAATCCACTGTACTATCCTCCATTTTAATAGCGTCAAATGTTATTCCCGCCATCCACTACTCAGAAAGACCTGAGAAGTATTGCTTTATGACGTCAGACATCGTTCCAGGATACTTACCCTTGTCGATGCCATCATAGGCCTGTTCACTGTACTCATTTACAACTGTATTGTATGGAACCTGAGTTCCCTCCCAGGTAAGTCCGTTCTGCTCGTGAGAATACTGTGATGTGCTGTTCTCACTGTATTCACCTGATATATTTTGATTCACACTGACATAGTCGTGATTATGCTCCATAGAAGTCATACTGCTGTTGCCGTCCTGGCTCTGACCTGAGCCACCTCCGCCGCCGGATTCTGACTGACCCGATTGGCTCTCTCCTTCACCAGACTGGCCTTCACCCTGGCCCTGACCTTGACCTTCACCCTCACCGGACTGGCCTTGCCCCTCACCAGACTGACCCTTGCCTTCGCCCTCGCCGGATTGGCCTTCGCCTGACTGACCTTGCTCGCCGCTCTGACCCTGTTCACCGTTCTGGCCTTGCTGGCCGTTCTGGCCCTGTTCGCCGTTCTGACCTTGCTCGCCGCTCTGGCCCTGTTCGCCATTCTGGCCCTGTTCGCCGTTCTGTCCTTGCTCACCAGACTGTCCTTGCTGGCCATTCTGGCCGTTCTGTCCTTGCTCACCGTTCTGGTTAGACGCCATTTGTTTCTGCGTTTCGTTCTGATTGTTTGCAATCTCCTCTGCAGACTTTAGCTGTTTCTGAACATTTTCTGATTTTCCTGATGCCAAGGAATTTAGCTTTTCTGAAGCCTCTCCCAGCTTATAATCATATTTATTCTTTGCCTTCTCAAAGTCTTCCATGGAAGAAGCCTGTTCGAAGTCCTGCTGAGACATTTCCAGGGATTCCATCATCTGCTGAAGCTCTGCCAGTTCAGCTTCTGAAAGCTCACTCTGATCAATCTCTTCAAGAGCTTCCAGCATTTCCTTAACTTCCTCTTCCGCCTGTTTCGCTTCAACTTTTGCCTCGCGTTTATCAGCCGCAACCTTCTTCGCATTTGTTGGAAGCAGGAACAAGAAAACTGCCAGTATAGCAGCAACAAAACATATACCCAGCTTGAGCCAAGGCATTTCATACTTAACCTGTACCTTGAAGCCCTCCGCTCTAAGATGCGCCTCCGCATCCTCACGCTGCATGAGAATCACCGGATCCTTGTACTTTTCATTTTCCAGTGCTGTGATTATCTTCTCCTTGAAACCAAAGCTATCAATATATACTGCAGCAAATTTATCGTCCACGCGCTTTCTGATCCCCATAAAAATACCCACTGGAACTGAGAGAACCGGTGGGATTATAGCCGCAATTAACACGGCCCTTTCATATATAGGGACAAAAAGACTTATAGTCACAACAAGAAGTCCTAGGAGCACGCCCACCATGAGGGACGCGACCACGGACTTTCTCATGATATTTCTATTCAGTTTAATCCTTATCTTATCGATAAACTGATATATGAATTTCATTTCTTTCTCTTACTAAATCTTTTATTTCTTTCCTGGACGGATCTTAAGTGTTGCCAGCCATATAAATATAGCAGCAAGTCCCAGCTGGAATACACATGAAATCACGATCCAAACATCAGTTGAAAAGAGCCATTCTATAAAGGCAGGGTAGTTTCCAGAACTAACAGAATACTCCATTAAGTTCTCTCCACTGATCTTGTCATAGAAGAACATAAGGAACTCATGAACTGGATTAATAAGTGTGCAAAGGAATACTGGAACGTAATCATCAATATCACCAACAATACTGATAAATATTGCTGGCATATAAGTCAGTCCATAAATCGCGCCATATATGATATATGACACAATGATTGCAGGTATAGACTTCTTAAATACTGCAGAACAGAAGGTTCCAATACTTCCTGCATATATGGCAAAAACAAATGCTAAGATGATATATTCAAAAAGTGTTGCCCAGCCGATACCACCCATAACGAAGGACACCGCCATAAGAGGTATACTGGCAATTACAAACATCATTACTCGAAGTACAGCCGAAGCGATCTTTCCAATAATTATGCTGTATGGAGGAATAGTTGTAGTTAACAACACATCCATAGTCTGTCTTTCCCTCTCACCAGAGATGGAAGACGCAGTAAATATTGGAACAATAAGGGAAATGATACAAAGCTGCGCTACACCGATAACTGGGAAAAACGCCACATATCCCTCGTAAATATCCGTATTCTTATAATTTCCTCTATAGCTGCTTATACCACCTATTACCAACATGGTAAAAATGAAGACAATACCTAGAACTGCAATATAAGCAAACAGTCCCCAGGAATACTTCATACTTCTGGATATAACCTTAAGGTCCTTTTTGACAATCGGATTGACTCTGATCTTTTCTTTAATACTCATTATGCCGCACCTCCTGTCATATCCATAAATATTCTCTCCAGAGATCTTTCTTCTCTGTGGAAGCCTGATACAACAACTCCGCGATTAATGAGATCAACCACGATCTTGTTAGCAAAAACATCATCAGCCACGCCACTGAGCATAATCTGATTTTCACGGATTGACTCAATTCTGACATAAGGATTCTCAGTGAAGATCTGTGTAGCCTGCTCGATACCAGAGGAAAATGATATTATCAGTCTACTCATGTCGGTACCGGTCTTCAGAATATCCTCCATCTTTCCAGCTGCGATCAGATTACCACGATTCATTATTCCGATAGCGTTACACATCTCAGAAATATCAGCAAGAATATGAGAACTGATCACTATGGTCTTTCCCATAGACTGAAGATTCATCAGAAGTTCCTTCATCTCAACTCTCGCTACAGGATCAAGTCCTGATGAAGGCTCATCCATTACAAGAAGATTTGGATTATGCAGAAGAGCTCTTGCAACGCAGAGTCTCTGTTTCATACCACGGGATAATGTATCAACATAGAAATCTTTCTTATCCTGAAGATTAACCAGGGCTAAGAGGTCATCAGTTGTTGCGTTTATTTCACGGTAGGACATACCATTTAGCGAACCATAAAACTCAAGGTATTCTGTAACCTTCAGGTTATCATATACACCGAAGAAATCCGGTACATAACCGATATTCTTCTTCAGCTCGCGCATAGCCTTACCTGAAGCAGTCTTGCCCATGCTGTTAACGGCTGTGACGCCATTTACCGTTACACTGCCTGATGTTGCCTGCATCAGGCCACAAACGATTCTTATAGTTGTAGTTTTTCCGGCTCCGTTAGGACCTACAAATCCGAAGAGGTCACCCTTCGGTACTCTGAGGGTCAATCCCTGAACAGCAGGGAAACGGCCATAGGTTTTGTATAGATTATTAATATATAACATCCTTTCCCCTCCTATTCTAATATGCCTGATAATATACGTCCCAGGACTGTTCGTTCTGATCAGTTCTACTCTTTGACTTGTTTACGCCAAGTACCAAAAGCTGGCTGGTTGAGAAATCACGACTCTGCTCTGCAATCTGCATAGCCGCTATCGCCGCAGAAGACTCGTAGTCCTTCTTGTCATAGTATTTCTCTGTATAATTTCTACTAATATAATCATAACTAAATGCATATGAGGAATAGTTGTAACTTGTTGAATTAATATCTATATCTATCTTTTCGCCATTCCTTACATTTTCCTCAAGCTGTGCCCCAGCCTGTGTTACAATAAGAACAAAATCAAAATCCATTCCAGTATTATTCTCAATTGTACCATCAATAATTCCTGAATTCGTTGATGATGAATAATAGTCATAATCCTCATCATCGTCATCATTGAGACTATCTGCATCTATTTCTACAGCATCTACCTTAAAATCACCATGTCCGCTTTCCTTCGAACAAAGAACTGCACATCTAGTATTAAATGCGCTATCCGGATAGAAGGTTATGTCCTCTCCATCACTTTCCTGCTTAATAGCCATATCAATACTTTCAGCACCGCCATATGAATATGAATCCATTACGCTAGCAAAATCGTGAGGCTCTTTTGATTTAATGCTCCACTTTTCAGGATCTGGAGCATAACCAAAGATATAGCACTCGCTTCTTGAGCTATCAAGGTTGACCACATTTACCGACTTAACAGTAATACCCCTTACTCTAACGCCTAAGCTGATCAGGAAAACGAATAGCACAAAAATCAGAGATAAGGCAGGAATTGCAAGCCATATCTTCTCTCTCATTTTCATAGCTTTAAGTATTAAGTAAGCAATAGGACCAACAAGAACTGTATACAAAATGATCAGCAAGATGAGTAATACAGAAGCTGACTTAGCCGGCTTCTCCATATAACCCTGCAGTGTTTCAAGTGTATAAGTGTTAAGATTGGAATAATTGTTGTTGCTGTAGACATCTCTGGTATTTGCGATAGCATTTTGATACATAATATTTATAGCATCAGTCATGCTCTCATCTTCTGGGCTATATTCTGCTAGGTCGATACAACATGATACGATCATTCCACTACCCGAAAGCATAGAATATGATATATAACTGTCAAATGAATAATTGCCACTGTAATAATCGAAGCTAGCAATCGTAAATGTTTCATCCTCATTATCATAGTAGTCAGTATATGATGAAGAATATTTCATGCCAAGGAAATCCTCGTCAAAACCAGAGATAACCTCCTCTGCATGTGAGCCTGAACCAAGCATCAGGATACCGCCCTGATCTGTCCATGACTCAATTTTTTCTATAGTTTCAGGAGTAAGTGTGCTGGTATCATAATCATTTATTATAAGACCAGCTAGTGAATCAATATCTTCTGCAAGAGACGCAGCATTCATTGTACTAAGTGCAATATAATAGTTTTGCCCATTTACACTGATACGGCTTCCGCCCAGATCCATAAATGAAATTGCATCCGGATCATTTGAAAGAACACCAAAATTAAGATCTCCAGAATTCTTACTAAAAATAGACTGGAACTTTTCAGCGTACTCCTTCTTGTCCTTCTGATTAAAGATCTGAACCTCTACAACGCTCACATTTGCCCTTGCCTTAGAAGGAACATTAACCTTATATGTCTTAGTAGAACCACTAGGGATAGAGATATCTACATCGTAGCCTACACTGGTGCTACCGAAATCTACTGCAAGACGAGCCTTTCCTGTAAAGTCCTTTCCGGTATTTTCGATATCCATGCTGACAATATAATATTCAGAATCATTGGAGAGTTCAGAATTAAGCTCAACATTAAACTGATCTCTCGCCGCCTGAGTTTCTGAGCCACTAAAAGTCATAACCATTCCTAAAACTATAAGAATGGTCAGAATCCAAGTCGCCAGTTTTTTCAGGCCCCTAGTTTTCCTAATCATATATACAAATCCTCCACTAAGTTACAATGAGCTGCTTTGACTCATATTGACAATCGTTCAAGCTGTGTGGTATATTCCAAGCTGCGAGTAGGACAGATAATCGCGGGACCGCACCTTGCGGTCGTGAGGAAAGTCCGGGCATCACAGGGCAGGATGCTGGATAACGTCCAGTTGAGGTGACTCAAAGGAAAGTGCAACAGAAAGTATACCGCCCCCCCCTTGGGGGTAAGGGTGAAATGGCGAGGTAAGAGCTCACCGCCTGGCTGGTGACAGACAGGGCATTGTAAACCCCATCCGATGCAAGACCAAGCAGAAGCGTTGACGCTGCCCGCCGAGCTTCAGGTAGGTTGCTTGAGCCCTACGGTAACGCAGGGACTAGATAGATGATTATCCTAGACAGAACCCGGCTTACAGTCCCACTCGTTTTTTTATACTTTGAAACAACCGCCACCTATAAATTCACGCATCAGTGATGTCTGTGGCACGTTCTGAACATCTATTCCCAAGAAGTATCCAAGGAACTTAAGCAGGCGCTTAGCCTCGTAATACTCATCCGAATCTTCATCAACTCCATAAAGGAGTGGCTCCGCAAATGTCTTAATAGCTGAAAGCTCATAAATAAGTGCAGAATTGAAGATTGCATCTGCCTCTTCCTGGAATGGGAAGATATACTTTTCTTCGCCACGTCTTACAGAAGGCCACATTTTTATCGTCTTCGTTGCAGAGTGCCCTCTCGTTCTGGCATCTCTGACAATTCTTCTAAGAAGTCTTGTATCAGTTGTTGAGATCTGATTATGCTCATCGATATTCAACTGTGTCAGTGCACTGATATATATCTTGTAGCAGCTATCCTTCGAAAGTGTCTTGGTAGACTCAGGGTTCAGCGCATGAATTCCTTCCATTACGATCACATCATTATCTCCAAGTTTAAGTGTATCACCGTCAAATTTCTTCTTGCCGACAGTGAAGTCGAAGGTTGGCATCTCAACCTCTTCGCCACGAAGCAGTCTCGTCATAGTATCTTCCAGGAGGGCGAGGTCTAATGCTTCAAGGCATTCAAAATCTAAATCACCATTTTCATCTCTAGGTGTTTCATCTCTATTCTTAAAGAAGTTATCCATAGCGATTGGATGTGGATGAATTCCGTAAGCCATCATATGTGCACTAAGTCTGTTAGAAAATGTGGTCTTACCTGAAGAAGAAGGTCCTGCAATAAGAACCAGCTTCTTTCCACCCTCAACTATATCCTTGGCTATGTCACCGATCTGCTTTTCCATCAGTGCTTCCTGAACAAGGATCATGTTGTTCACGCCGCCATTTACGATGACATTATTTACATCGCCTACATAACTACAGTTAAGTCTCTGTCCCCAATCCTCGTAGGTTCTGAGTACAGAATATAATTTATTTGGAAACTCGTACTTTCCATCAGCTTCCTTAGCAGGAAGTTCACCTGTTGATTTCTGTGGAAGAATAACAACGAATCCGTCATCATATGTCACAAGATCAAAGGTCTTTAGAAATCCTGTTGATGGAACCATGTATCCATAGAAGTAATCCTTGTAACCACCAAGTGAATAAATGTTTATCTTGGAGGACTGTCTGAACTTAAGAAGACTGGCCTTGCCAGGCAGATCGCGTCTTGCGAACTCCTCTCTCATCTCAGATGTTGAACAAACCATCTTCTCTATAGGAAGGTCCTGTTCAACTAATTCCTCCATACGAGCCTTGATTTTGCCCACAAGCTCGTCATTCATATCTTCATCAGTATCAAGAAGTCGGCAGAAGTAGCCCTTTGAGATAGAATACATTACATCTATCTTATAGTCTCCTTCTGGCTTACCTAGTACATCCTTAGCAGCCTTCAGCATGAGAAGAATGATACTTCTCTTGTAAAGATCAAAGCCGATGATACTATTTGTCTTGATAAATTCAACTTCGTCGTCAGGCTTTACGCTTGCGCTGAGCTCACGAAGTCTTCTATTAACAGTGGCCGCAACCACCTCATATTTATTTTCCCCGTATTTCTCTTCATATAACTCTAGTAACGTCATACCCTTACTCCTTTCCAGAAATGAGTCGATTCGGCTCTGAGCCCTTTTGACTCATTTTAGTAGGTCGAGGACTGCTTCGATATCGCGACACTCGCGTGATACCTCAGCCATCCTGTCTACTACTCGGTCACCCGTCTCTTTCGAGAGGCGGCAATAGATACCATTTAACTTCTCGATCCGTTCCGTCAGATACTTCTTCAGCACTGGCGACTTCTTCACGATAAGCTTCTCCCCATAATGATCCCTAAAGTCCGCAGGTACCACACATTTAGTGTCATCCTGCCCCTCATCTGTTGCATTCTGGGGATCAAAAATTGCTTTAATAATATTATAATACTTACCATCTTCCAGCATCATTTGCTCATCAACGATCCGGATGCCATTTTCCCTTAAGAATCGGCGTACTTCCGGTATTTCCGACTGTGGCGACAGGACGAGTTCGTAACCATCTTCCATCTTTTCCAGGCCACGCCTGAGAATATCAACCACCAGGAGTCCACCCATACCAGCGATTATGGCCGCCTGAGTCTCTCCCACATTTAATGCTGTCATTCCATCCGAGAGTCTGGTCTCGATTTTCTCTTCAAGGCCAAATGCGATCACATTTGACTTTGCTGATTGAAGCGGTCCCTCTGCCACATCCATGGCAATAACCCCTTCAGCCTTTCTTTTCTCTATTAAATATATAGATGTATAAGCATGATCACAGCCGATATCGGCCACCCTCTTTCCAGGGGTGACCATACCGGCTATACATTTCATTCTACTAGATATTCTTTTCTCGATATCCATTACTCAAGGAACTCCCTCAGCTTACGTGAACGGCTTGGATGTCTAAGCTTTCTGAGCGCCTTAGCTTCGATCTGTCTGATACGCTCACGAGTTACCTTAAACTCCTTACCAACCTCTTCAAGTGTTCTTGCTCTACCATCATCAAGACCAAATCTCAGTCTCAGTACCTTCTGCTCTCTATCTGTAAGTGTTCCAAGAACCTCAACCAGCTGCTCCTTCAGGATTGTTGATGCAGCAGCCTCTGATGGTGCTGGAATATCCTCATCTGGAAGGAAATCTCCAAGGTGGCTGTCTTCCTCCTCACCGATAGGAGTCTCAAGTGATACCGGCTCCTGAGAAATCTTCTGAATCTCTCTAACTCTCTCTACAGGAATCTCCATCTCCTCAGCGATCTCTTCTGGACTTGGCTCGCGTCCAAGCTCCTGAAGCAGCTGTCTGGAAACTCTTGTAAGCTTGTTGATAGTCTCAACCATATGAACAGGAATTCTGATAGTTCTTGCCTGGTCAGCGATAGCTCTTGTGATAGCCTGTCTGATCCACCATGTAGCATATGTAGAGAACTTGTAACCCTTTCTGTAGTCGAACTTCTCAACAGCCTTGATAAGACCCATGTTACCTTCCTGGATCAGATCAAGGAAAAGCATACCTCTACCAACATATCTCTTAGCAATGCTGACAACAAGACGGAGATTAGCCTCAGCCAGTGTCTTCTTCGCATACTCATCGCCTTCTTCCATTCTCTGAGCAAGCTCAATCTCTTCCTCAGCAGTAAGAAGTGAAACCTTACCAATCTCCTTAAGGTACATTCTTACAGGATCCTCAAGGCTGATTCCCTCAGGAACAGACATATCGATCTTCTCAAGATCGATTTCCTCTTCCTCAGCCAGCTCCATCTGCATCTCTTCATCGCTGATATCTGGCTCATCATCGATAACACTGAGAACTTCGACGCCATTTATCTCGAAGAATTCAAGTGCCTTAGCACAGTAATCAGGAATATCCTTAGGATCAAGATCCTTTGTAGCCTTAACTATTTCATCATCGTAAATGACATTGTTATGCTTCTTAGCATTTTCGAGGAGTTCCTTAAGTCTAGCCTCGAACATTGCACGTCCCTGTGATGTCATACCTGCCTCATCGCCTGCATCACCAAATACGAACTGAGCAGACTTGCAAAGATCACTCTCACGGAACATATCATAGAGATCATCCCAGTGTTCAAAATTCTTATCGCCATCACACTGTGCTGAAACCTCAGCAGCTATGCCATCAAAATAGTCCTTGATGTCAGGCACATGATACTCTACATCCTCTGAAGAATCTGCGTTGCTCTTCTTATAATTTCCATCAAAGAACAGGTCGCTATACGCTGTCCAGAATGCATCTGCAAAACTTTCCAGACCCTTTGATTCTACGAAATTGCCAAATGTCTCGTCCTGATCAAAGTAATCAAGGATTGCATCACGGTACTCGATCATACTTACAACGTTCTTCTTCTTTGGCTTTGGATTCTCATAAAGTCCCTTAAGAATTGAAACTAATACATCACGGATATAAGTGGTAAGTCTGATGTAATCCTTACCATTAAAGCTTACTGGAGTCTCAAGCATATCGCTCTTTGTACCAGCCCAGTCATTTGTAGTCATTACATCACCATCAGTACCGATAAAGCTGATCACTGCACTATCAGTACCGCTTAAGCACTCGCTAACTTCATCCATGAATTCATTTACAGCATAATTATTCTTTACAATGTAGCTGATAACGTCCTTCTCAATTACGTTTACAACCTTCTTGTCCTTGCTTACGTTCAGTTCCTTGAACATATCAGCTATAGCCTTCTTTGTTACCTTCTTAGCCTTAGCTGTCTTTGTTTTCTTCTCTGCAGCTGTCTCCTTCTTAGCTGCAGTCTTCTTAACTGTCTCTTTAACCTCTTTCTCTGCTGATGTTTTCTTCGTTGCCATAATCTTTCCCTCTCTATAAATTAATTCTTAGTTTCTTTACTTTTTCTTTTTCCTGAGCCAGCTGAATACGGTTTGTTACATTTCCAGCCGTCAGTTGTTTATCTATATTATTGGTTTTCACCTTTATAATAAGATCTGTAAGTATTTTTTCCATGGCCGATGGAGTAGTATCAAAGTCGAAATCCGTGGTAAAGATCTTGCTCACCTTCTCCTGTGACTCTAAATCCTCGAAATCGCAAATGATAGATGCCACATCCACCTTTCCTGTGCTGCGATACTGTTCAAACATCAGTCTCGCGACCTCCCCGGTAATACCTTCAGTGAAATCCTTCTCAGAAAGAACATCACTAAGTTTTCCTACCAGTTCTTCATTATTAGCCATGATCGTAAGAAGATACATTTCCTTCTCTTCAGAAGGATTTTCCTCTTTAGTCGCCTTCTTCTCACGCCTTACTCTGTTATCAACTACATCAGGTATATCTGCTGTGTCGTCTGGCATAGTATCCGCCAGATTTCTTTGTGCAAGTCCTGCAAGACCAATCTCCGACACGATACCCTTCAGAACTTCCTTATCCAGATAATACTTCGTCGCAACCTTTTCTATGTAATTGCTACGCTCCACCTTGTCATCAATACCAGCCAGGAGCTTTCCCGAAGCCTTCATAAACTTGGTCTTTTCTTCAGGATCATCCAGATTGTAGCTGCTGGAGATAAAGTCTATCTCGAAAAGACGTCCATTCAGCGCATTTCTAATTCTTTCCTCAAAGGCCTCTGCACCTTCAGCTTTTATGAATTCATCCGGATCCTTATGTGGCTTAAGGTTGATAACCTTCTGGGACATATCGTACTTCCTTAGGATGCTGATAGCCTTCATAGCCGCATTTGTTCCTGCACCATCGCTATCGTAGGCCAGATACACATCCGAAGTGTACTTCTTAACTATTGCAGCCTGCCCTTCGGTAAACGCCGTTCCCAGCGAAGCCGTGGAATTCTGGAAGCCTGCCTGATGCATAGCAATAACATCCATGTAGCCTTCACAGAGGATGATACCCTTCTTACATTTGCTCTTCGCCGTATACATAGCAAAGAGATTTCGGCTCTTGTTGAAAACCTCTGTTTCCCTGGTATTCAGGTACTTTGGTTTCGCGTCCCCAAGGACACGACCACCAAATGCGATCACATTATTGCTCATATCTGTAATCGGCACTATGACTCGATTCCAGAACATATCTGATGCACCATACTTCTCATCAAACTTTACAAGACCGGCATCTCTCATCAGTTCATTGGAGTATCCCTTGGACTTAAGGTATTTATAGAGGTCATCTCTATAAACATCCGCATAGCCCAGACCAAAGTTCTTTATGGTCTCATCGGTAATACCTCTTTTTCTGAAGTATTCATAACCCACCTTGCCTCGCTCGGTATTCACCAGCAAGTAATGGAAGTACCCTGCTGCAGTCAGATTAATATCGAAAAGCTTCTCACGCTTAGTGATACGCTTCTTCTCCTCATCCGTAAGCTCCCTTTCAGGCAAGTCGATTCCCACTCGATCTGCCAGGTGCTTAACTGCTTCAGGGAAGGTCATATTCTCATATTTCATTAAAAATGTAATAACTCCACCACCGGTCTCACAACCAAAGCATTTGTACCGTTGTCGTTCCCTGCTTACATGGAACGAAGGAGTCTTCTCATTATGGAAGGGACAGCAGCATACGTAGTCGGAACCTGACCTCTTAAGCGCTATATGCTCAGATAAGACGTCTACGATATCATTTCTCGCTACTATTTCGTCCTTTAATTCCTTTGGAATAAACATTCTAACACCTCTTCTTATTAGTATCTTTAATAACTGCTCCAGCTTTGAGGTATGTATATATTCTGGAACTGCTGTACTGCATAATTATCTGTCATACAGGCTATATAATCTGTTACAGCAGTAGAAAGATCCAAATCTTCCTTCTTAAACTCATCAGGAATCTGATCAGGATTATCCATAAACCTTTCATACAGTATCCTAATGATCTCATAGGCCTTTGTTTCTTCTTTTTTAACAACTGGATTGGTATAGAGCATATCAAACATATATTGTCTCAGCTCCATAAGGGCATTCCAGCACTCCTCAGACATCTTGGCTCTAGGAGAATCCGCCGAATTGTCTATAACGTTATGAATCATCATATCCAGCCTGTCTCTTGTAGAATGGCCAAGAATTTTAGTTATATTCTTAGGAAGAGTATCCTCTGAAAGAACCCCCGCCCTTATACCATCATCTATATCGTGGCTGATATAGGCAATCTTATCGGATATTCTGACAATATCTCCCTCCAATGTAGCTGGAGTAAGACTTGTCTTATGATTCAGGATTCCATCCTTAACCTCCCAAGTCAGATTGAGACCTTCACCATTTTTCTCTAAGAATTCAACCACTCTTACGCCATGCTCATTATGCTGAAAGTTCTTCCCACTCACAGAAGTAAGAGCCCTCTCGCCAACATGACCGAAAGGGGTATGGCCAATATCATGAGCCAACGCTATCGCTTCTGTCAGCTCTTCATTACATCTGAGAGCTTTTGCAATAGTTCGTGCGATCTGGGAAACCTCAAGAGTGTGAGTAAGTCTGGTTCTGTAATGATCACCATACGGTGCAAGAAAAACCTGAGTTTTATGTTTCAGACGCCTAAATGACTTAGAATGAATAATACGATCCCTGTCTCTCTGATAGACCGTTCTCATATCACTCTCTTCCTCAGGAGTAGTTCTACCCTTGGACTCGTCACTAAAGGCTGCGTATTTGCTGAGCCTTTGATGCTCTTCCTGTTCATACATTTCACGTAGTAACATATTTAAAACCCCATCCCCAAAAAATAACTTCTTTTCTATTACAAGAAAAGACCGTCCATTTTTATTATTAAACAAAACGGACGGTTTTCCTCTTTTTCTTTTAAAATTTTTTGATTTTTCTTTATTTTTTCTTTGCAACCTTCTTATTTTTCTGCATTTCTTTACTCATTTTCTTCACATTTTTAAGTTCCTGCGCCTCTTCTGCCACCTTTTCAGGATTCTCCAGCTTCTCATAGAACTTCACGAGGAACATAGAACATGTATATGCAAAGACAGACGTAAGAATAAGTGCCCATAGGAACCAGGTATAAACGAAAATCTTAACATTCAGGAAATAAAGCACAACTGGGAATAACCAAATGTAGAACATCTTGAACCAGGTTCCCAGGTTTGTCAGCGCAAATATAAAGGAATTCCTGATCAGAGCCCACACCGTATTCTCATATCTTGCCACCATAGGCCACTGAAGTGGAAAGGCAAATGCAAATACAACAAATTCGAAGCCCAGTATCACGTACAGATACCTTACAGCCTGATTATCATTCAGCACAATGTAAGCATACTGAAGATACATAGCATAAATAACAATTAAGTCTATTATCCATATAGCTATACCCTGCTTCAGATTAGCTTTAAACGCCTTAAAATACTCGTCTCTGATTCCGCCTTCCTTATCATTTACCATCTTGTTAGTTACTGAATATAAAGCCGTAAACGCTGCGCCAATGGTAATTATCGGAATACAAGTAACAAAGAAATATATATTCAGTACAAAAAGATCGCCAAATTTATCAAACAAACGGAAGAACTTCTGACCTCGAGAAAGAGGTACAGCTGGCTCATCATCCTCTTCTATAGTACTTACTGGTTCAGTAGACTCCTTCTGAATCTCCTGAGCACCCTTAGCTTCTGCGCCTTTCTCTACAGAATTCTCTGCGCCAGCTATCTTCTCAGCAATATTCTTATCTTTATTATTCTTATTTTCTTTATTCTTGGACATGAATAAACTCCTAGTCTTTTCTTATAGACAATGAACCACATTATACTTTATTTACTCATATAATGCAAACCACTTGCCCGAAGACTATATAGTTTATTAACAAAAAAAGAGGACTCGCAAGTTGCGAATCCTCTAAAAATTCATATTGATTTATTAACAGCTTAACCCTTAACGGCTCCGACCGTCATACCAGCAACGATATTCTTAGCCATGAAAATATATACAACGATAACCGGTAAGATTGACATTGCAATGAACATATAAACCTGACCCATATCGAACTTCAGGAAGTCAGCTGAACGAAGCATAGCTATAAGGATAGGCAGTGTCTTCTTTGTATCTGACTTAAGTACAAGTGCTGGAGTGAAGTAGTTATTCCAGCTTGATACGAATGTGAAGATAGCCTGTACAGCAATAGCTGGCTTCATAAGCGGGAATGCAATCTTGTTAAATATCAGGAACTCTCCCGCACCATCTATTCGGGCTGATTCCATAAGATCCAGAGGTATGTTAGCCTCCATGTACTGCTTCATATAGAAGAATACCGCAGGTGCAGCAATAGCTGGCACAATAAGTGGTATAAATGAATCCATCAGTTTAATCTTACGAAGTAAGTTCAGGAATCCAAGAGCAGTAACCTGTGTAGGAATCATCATAATTGCAAGAATAAATGTGAACATAAACTTCTTAAGCTTGAAGTCATATGCATGGATAGCAAATGCTGTCATAGTTGAGAAGTATGTACTAAGTCCTGCAGTACAAAGTGAAACAATCAAACTGTTAAGAAGTCCTCTAATAATAGGAAGGTTACTGTTGTGGAACAGGTTATAAAGGTTTTTAACCATGTGTGTTCCAGGAATTACAGTAAATCCCTTATTAAGGTCTGACTTAGATCTAGTAGCATTTACAAAAAGTACATAGAACCAGAACAGACACATAATTGTAACTAATATGAGGACTACATACGCAAGTATACGTCTGGCATGAATATTCATACCTTGATTTCTATTATCTTCTATGTGTTCCATGTGTCCCCTCCTTTACTTATCACTCTGCTGGTTAAACTTAAATACTATAAGACTTAAGATACCAGTAATGATGAATAGAATTACTGAAAGGGCACCACCCATACCATAGTTCTTACTATAAAGGTGCTTGTTAAGGAACATAATAAGAGTCATAGTTGTTCTAGTAGGGTTACCTTCACCATTTGTAAGAATCTGAGGTACGTCGAACATCTGAAGACCACCGATAAGTGATGTAATCATTACATAAATCAGGATAGGTCTTAAGATTGGAAGTGTTATCCTAAAGAAGATCTGAGTTGCGGTAGCACCGTCAACCTCAGCTGCCTCGTACAGAGATGTATCTATACCAAGCATACCTGCAAGGAGCAGGATTGTTGTATTACCAAACCACATCAGGAAGTTCATAAATGCAACAAGCCATCTCGCACTTGATGTATGAGAAAGGAACTTATATGGTTCACTAAGGATACCTAAGCTCTGAAGCATTGAGTTAATAGGACCTGAATCTGAGAACAATGTAAAGAATAACATTGCAAATGCAGATGCCATGATAAGGTTTGGAAGATATATAACTGACTGGAAGAATGGACGACCCTTAATACGAAGTGATGGATCTGAGAACCATGCTGCCAGCAGAAGTGCTACAACGATCTGTGGTATGAAGCCCATGATCCACATGATCATTGTATTACCAAAGAATTTAAACACGTCACTACCTGTAAATAGTGACTTGTAATTTTCGAGTCCAATAAATGTTGGTCCAACTTCTGTAAGACCATTCTTAAAGTAATGTTCAAAGAAACTGTTGTAAATTGTAGATACCAGTGGAATAAGCTGGAAAATAATGAAAACTACAACAAAAGGAATCAGAAAAAAGTAGCCCCAACGGTTATAGCGCACAACGTTTCCATTTTTCTTATTATTCATTCTGCAACCTCCGCTATACCTTTTAGAAATGATATGTGTATAAAAGTATAATAAAGTTAATTAAAGCGTGCCTCTTGGGTAATGCCAAGAAGGCACGCTGTAATTTTTTTTAGGTCAAAAACCTTTTAAGCAATAGCTTAGAATGAATCTTAGTATGAAAGCTCTGGATACTTCTCTGTTACAGATGTGTAGAATGCATCAAGTGCCTCTTCATATGTAGCTGTGTTACCTTCGAAGTAATCCTTCATAGCTGCCTGGAATGACTCGTTACAACCCTGATCATACTCTGAAAGGTTTGAAAGATCGATCTTATCAGCACCCTCACAGAACATTGAAAGTGGGTTCTGTCCGCCAAGTACGTCGAATGCATAGCTATCATCTGTAGCTGCTGCTTCCATAGCTGGCTTGTTGTTAACGAAATCGCTATCAGCCTTAACGATACCTGTCATGATATCTTCGTCTGTTGTAAGCTTTCTGATGATATCAGCAACGAGTGCTGGGTTATCTGTTCCGTTAGCTGCACAGATCCATGTACCGCCCCAGTAGAAGCCCTGAGGACCTGTTGTAGCGCCCCAGCCGCCCTGTCCAGCAACTGACTCTGGATCATCAGCGTTCATACAGAAGTTAATTAACCAAGCTGGGCCAAAGTAGCAGAATACCTTACCATCTGGATAGAATCCCTTTGACCAGTCATCTGACCAAAGATCAGCTGTTCCTGTGTAACCAGCATCAACCTGCTCCTTAGACATATCAACCCAAGCCTTGATGTTGTCATCAACCTGGATCTTACCATCAACTACCCATGGAGTTGAAACGTTGTTTGAGAATGTACGATATGTATCGTTAGCTGTTGCAGTAATCTTGTAACCAGCTTCGTTCATATCCTTAGCTGTAGCGTTGAATGTATCCCAGTCCTTAACTGCTTCCTGAACTGTATCAGGATCATCTGAACCAAGAACTTCCTTAGCTGCCTCTCTGTTGTAGATAAGTACACCAGGACATCCCTGCCATGAAACACCCTTAAGGTTTCCATCAGCATCTGTTACGATATCCTTTGTATACTGATACTGATTAGCAAGCTCGCTATCAACATCAATACCAAGATCAGCAACTGGCATACATAAATCAGTATTTACATACTTAAGTGCATAGTCAGCCTCAACGAGGAAAAGGTCAACCTTATCATCATCAGCTGCATCAGCGTTCTCTGGAAGAACAGCATCAAGGTTGTTCTGGTAAGCGTTGTCATCTGAAGGTGTTACTGTGAACTTAACTTCGATGTCACCAATCTTACCACCAGCTGTAGCATCGTCTGGATCGTTAGCTACATAACCTGGATAGTGATCCTTAAGTCTGTTAGCGAACTCATCATTCCAGCACTGGATGTTAAGAACCTTACCATCTCCTGAAAGATCAGCCTCAGCTGCCTCTGTCTGAGATGCCTCTGTTGTGTCTTCGTCAGCCTCTGTTGTGTCTTCGTCAGCCTCTGTTGTGTCTTCGTCAGCCTCTGTAGCTGCCTCTGTTGTCTCTGCCTCTGTTGCCTCTGTTGTGTCTTCAGTACTTCCGCCACAAGCTACAAGTGAAAGACCCATAGCGAGTGCAAGTGAAAGTGCCATTGCCTTTTTGAACTTTTTCACAAAAAAACCCTCCTTTTTTGTATTTGTGTGTGTCCGGATACCTTACTCGACTCCTATCTCACGTCGGTTTAATCAGAAGTTCAAAACCTCTAAATCCACCTCAATTCGATCCTCATCTCGCTCAGTATCAAATTGGCGTTATTGTTAACTTTGCATATATGCGAAATTAACAACCTTTCGACATTGTCACCGTTTCTCCCCAGTGACAAAATGCATTATATGGCAAGTTAGACAATAATGCAAGTACTTTTTTTTATTTTTATACTACAATTTGTACATATTAAACAAGCGTTATCGAATTGTCATGGTTTTGAAAAACATTTGTCATACTTTCATAATATATGCTAAAATGTGAAATTATTAGTAAAAAGTACCAAAAATGCAGATTTTTAATATTTTTCCAAGGAGACTATCATAAATGCGCCATATGACACCCGAACTCGAGGAGAAACCTATCGAAAGAACAATCGATGACCGCCTCGAGATGAAATCCCTTTCCCGAAAGGACAGAAGGAAGTATAAAAAAGAAAAATTACGCGAAACTATGGAAGATATGTCCAAGAAAGAGAAGTTCAAATATCTTCTATACTATTATAAAGAAGTGATCATTTTCTCCGCCATAATCCTTGGATTCGGCATATGGCTGGGACGGACCATCTACGAGAACACTCGTCCTCTCACCATATCATATGTTGTAATAAACTGCGGCAACCAGTTTGATTTCAACCTGGACACCATGGAACAGTACGCCAAAGATATAGGAAAATTCAAGGGATGCCGCGTAAAAGGCGACACCAACGTAACAATCTCAGGCAAAGAATACGCTGAAGGCTACGAAGGCAACGGAAACAGCCAGATCTACATCAATTTCGCAACCATGGCAACCTCCGACTACTATGACGTAATCTTCGCCGATAAAGACGGTGCAGACGGATGTGCAGCACTGGATATCTACTATCCACTAGACAAATATCTAGACGCTGAGACCTACGCAAAGGTAAAAGACCGTATCGTAACCCTCAAAAACATGGAGGGCAAAGACACCGAGATGGTCATCGACGTATCAGACCTGCAGTTCATCAAAGACCTGAACCTCGGCTACGATCAGGTATACATTGGATTCCCTGGCGACCAGCAAGACAATCACGACCGCGTCCAGGACTTCCTGAACTACCTCTTCCCGTAATTTAATCCCATGCTTGCAGGTCAGGGGCTACGTACATCAGAATCACGCAAGTAATTTTCTAAATATTTCGAGAAAACTTCGAGAGCTACTAACGCTCGGCTAAAACTCGCAAAAAACCTTCCTATGAGACCCGACTACCGTCGGGAACAAGGAAGGTTTTTTTACTCAGACAAGACCGCTCGCTAAGTAGCTCAGCGAAGTTGTCTCTTCATATTTTACGAAAATTATGCTATCGATTCTGACGCACGTGCCCCTGAATCTGCAGGCATGTTATCCCAAACGCGGTGCGATATGTGCTCGCGAGACCATTGCGGGTCTCGGCGCTTAGCGATTCACGAGGTAAAAACCGACGTGAGAGCTTAGCGAGCGAATGCTTAGCGTAGCTTAGCAGAGCGGTCCGCTAGGGGTAGCCCGCACTGAGCGGAAGCGATGTCGAGAGAGTACATACTCGCACAAGTTGGATAAATGCCGTCCTGATTTAGGATCAATCTGCGGATGAATCGTAGTTCATTACCTGTCTCTTACGAGCGAGTTCATCGTTCTCGAGGTACTCGTCGTATGTGCACTGCTTGTCGATGAGGCCTGTGTCTGTAAGCTCCATGATACGATTTGCAGTAGTCTGGATGAACTGGTGGTCCTGACAAGCAAAGAGTACAACGCCTGGGAACTTGATAAGTCCGTTGTTGAGGGATGTGATTGCCTCCATATCCAGGTGGTTTGTAGGCTCGTCAAGGATGAGAACGTTAGTTCCCATGATCATAAGCTTGGAAAGAAGGCATCTAACCTTCTCACCTCCGGAAAGAACCTTAACCTTCTTGATTCCATCCTCACCTCTGAAGAGCATTCTTCCAAGGAAGCCACGTACATATGTTGCATCCTTCTCTTCTGAGAACTGTGTAAGCCAGTCAACGATTACAAGATCGTTGTCGAATTCTTTTGTGTTGTCCTTAGGGAAGTAACCCTGAGATGTTGTAACACCCCATTTGTATTCTCCCTCATCTGGCTCTTCTTCGCCAGCAAGTATCTTGAAAAGCATTGTTGTAGCCTGTGTCTTAGGACCTACAAATGCTATCTTGTCTTCTCTTCCTACTGTAAATGATACATCATCAAGGAGCTTAACTCCGTCAACTGTCTTCGAAAGATGTGAAACTGTGAGGACCTCATTTCCGATCTCGCGGTTAGGTCTGAAGTCGATAAATGGATATTTACGGCTTGATGGCTTGATTTCCTCAAGTTCGATCTTCTCAAGTGCCTTCTTACGTGATGTTGCCTGCTTTGACTTTGAAGCATTAGCGGAGAAACGAGCGATGAACTCTTTAAGTTCCTTAATCTGCTCTTCCTTCTTCTTGTTTGCTTCCTTCATCTGACGGATCATCAGCTGGCTTGACTCATACCAGAAGTCGTAGTTACCAGCATAGATCTGGATTTTTCCGTAGTCCAGGTCGGCTGTGTGTGTGCAGACCTTGTTTAGGAAGTATCTATCGTGGCTGACAACGATTACAGTATTTTCAAAGTTTATAAGGAACTCCTCGAGCCAGAGAATAGCATCCATATCCAGGTGGTTTGTAGGCTCATCGAGGAGAAGTACGTCTGGATTACCAAAGAGGGCCTTTGCAAGAAGAACCTTGACCTTAAGGCTGTCCTCCAGATCTCCCATAGTCATATAGTGATATTCTGTCTCGACACCGAGACCATTAAGAAGAGTTGCAGCATCAACCTCTGCGTTCCAGCCATCCATCTCAGCAAATTCTGTCTCAAGCTCAGCAGCTCTCTCGCCGTCTGCGTCTGTGAAGTCTTCCTTTGCGTAGATAGCATCCTTTTCCTTCATTATATCGTAAAGTCTTTTGTTACCCATGATTACTGTATCCATTACTGAATACTCATCATACTTGAAGTGGTCCTGCTCAAGCACTGAAAGTCTCTCGCCTGGATCCATGGTTACGTCACCAGTTGTAGACTCAAGCTCACCAGACAGAATCTTAAGAAATGTAGATTTGCCGGCTCCATTTGCTCCTATAAGACCGTAACAGTTACCTGGGGAAAAGGTAATGTTAACTTCTTCGAACAGGGCTTTCTTACCAAATCTTAGTGATATGTTGTTTGCACTTATCATAATTTTCTCCTTTTGTAGAGTGTCGCAAGCGATACTCTATAATAAATTAGTCGAGTTCGTCAATAAGTTTTTCAATAAGTCGCTTCTTGCTGTATACATCATAACCCAGCATAAATATGTAAAGCATCTTATTAAGACGCTCATCCTCTGACTTCGGAAGCTTTCTATCTGTGATACGAGAGGCTTCGATAACGCTGTCTTCGATATTAAAATATTCTGCCTTTTCCATTTCAAAGGTCTTTTTGTAAATATCGTAGAGCTTCTCATCTGTCATATCTTCTGACATGAGAGGTTCCATCATCTTCTGTATGTCACTGATGCTCATTACATTTTTCATATAATAGATGTAAATGAGGAATATCAGATGCTCACGGGAATATCTCTTCTTTACAGGCGGTGGCATAAGCTTGTTCTTGGTGTAGTTGTTGATCATCGCCTTTGTAAGAGTCTTCTCTTCTTCATTGCGGAGGTTGGCCTTCAGGTGCTGCTCCATGAATGTAGTGACCTGTTCCATGAACATTTCTTCTGTAGGAATATCTTCTGGAACAATAAAGTCAAGCATCAGCTTGTCACGAATCTCTTTCTTCAGTTCCTGTTCCTTCTCCCGCTCCAGTTTCGGATTTATCTTCTTTTCCTGGTTTTTTCTTTCCATAGCCTTCTCCAAAAAGTTCTACTCTCTCAACTCTGTTCTTTTCAACCCTGAGGCACCTCAGCATCACATCACCTACCGTAACCTCGTCACCTTCCTCAGGAAGTCTGTCTAGCAGTTCTATCATAAGGCCGCCCAGGGAATCATAGTTTTCACTTTCCAGTTCAGTACCTATTGCATCATTTATATCGTCCAGTTTAACTGAACCATCGATTTCAAAGCGTCCATCACCAAGTTCTTCGATGACTTCGTCCTCGTAATCGTCATACTCATCTCTGATCTCGCCAACGATTTCCTCAACCAAGTCTTCCATAGTGATAAGACCGGCTGAAACACCGTACTCATCCAGCACGATACACATTGTAACCGATAAGCCCTTCATATCAGCGAATATCTGAGCAGTACGCTGGTATTCATACACATACGCTGCTTCACGCATGATATCGCGGACGATAATTTCTTTATTCTGGATATTGGCAATAACAAGATCCTTGATATTCAAAATACCGATGATATGATCTCGGGACTCTTCGTATACAGGGAAACGCGAATAGTTTTCCTCTGCAACAAGTTCCATGATCTCGTCGTAGGTGCTGTTAACATCTACGCACATCATATCAGCACGTGGGATCATGATGTCCTTTGCAACTGCATCACCGAAATCCACCACGTTATTTATCATTTCCTTTTCGGAGGTTTCGATTACACCCTCCTCCGAGCTGACATCTACAATCTTCAACAGCTCGCTTTCTGTCATCTGGTCTGGGTTCTTATCTGGATCAACTCTTAGAATAAAGAAGATGCCTCGGCAGATAACATTTAGCACCCAGATTGCAGGAGTCAGGATTATCATCAATACATAGATTGGTCTGGAAAATGCCATCGACATGGACAGGTTGTTAAGGCTCGCCAGTGTCTTAGGTACCACTTCTCCGAAAACAAGCACAAGAAGCGTAAGTATTCCAGTAGCAAGACCAACAAATCGACTGCCAAAAAACTTTGTACTAAGTATAGTGGCCAGCGCTGATGCCGATATATTCACCACATTGTTTCCAATCAGAATAGTCGATAAAAGCTTTGAGGAATTTTCTCTCATCTTAATAACGAGAGCAGCCTTCTTGGCTCTCCTTCCACCTTCATCCATTACAGTTTTTAGTTTGTTTATGCTCACAGTTGTGAGCGCAGTCTCAGCAGACGAGAAAAAGCCTGATAATACAAGTAAAACAGCTAGTATACATGAGGCCAAAATATCACTCGGGTCCACTTAAGTCATCACCCCTTCTTCTTTTCTATTCCCATTCTTTCGAATATAAAATCGCAGCTTCCATTTCCACTGTTAAGGAAGCGGTTTACTCTACTGATTGTTGCAGTTGATGCTCCAGTTTTCTTTGCAATCTCGATATATGTATTGTTCTGATAGAGAAGCTTAGCCACTTCGAAACGCTCTGCGATGGAAAGAATCTCATTTGTCGTGCATATATCTTCGAAAAAGCTATAGAACTCCTCACGATCCTTCAGAGTCATTATTGCATCGAAGAGATCGTCAACTGCCTCTGTTCTTACAGTTTTGCCCATGCTTTAATCCTTTCTATCTACTAGGTTCCTTGTGAACCCATACTGATACCGCAGCTCTGTTAACATAGAAGTCACCAAAGCCATATTCATCTATCTTAATGTTGTACTTTGCATTTCCCATTACATCTGAGAAGTGCTTTCCAGCAAAATGCTTTCCAACATACATTCTCTTTGTGCCGCCTTCGCCATCCGAGATCACTACTGCAAGTCCTGAATCCTTATGGTCAGCATCGCCCTCACGGGTCCAGCCTATACAATTAGGATGATCGAAGTAGTCATGCTGCTCTCCGTAAGCCTTTTCCTTGCGGAGCTTCATCAGCTTATCCAGCATCTGCTTCTTTGACTTGATCTTGCTATGCGGAATACCCTTGTAATCGCCATAGAATACACATGGGTAGCCTTCTCGTCTCAGCAGGATCAGTGCATAAGCCATAGGCTTAAACCAGTCTTCAACGTAGCTTTCCATCAGCTGATCTGGCTGTGTATCATGATTATCTACGAAGGTAACAGCCTTCATAGGATTTGAACTCATCATTGTATTATCAAGTATCGTTCTAAGATCGTAAGCTCCGCCTGCCTTTGAAGCATGGTACAGATTATAATGAAGCGGAACATCGAAGAGTGATGCCTCTGAATGAATCTCATCAAGATAATCACCTAACTTAGCTACGTCGCCGTTCCAGTACTGTCCAACTGCGAACAGTTCTTTCTCTGTCTTCTCTCTAACTGTATAGAGGAAGTCTCTATAGAAGGAAGCAGGAATGCTCTTTACATCATCCAGTCTAAAGCCATCAATTCCAGTAATATCCACATACCATATAGCCCATCTGACTAATTCTTCAAAAACCTCTCGGTTATCAAAATCAATATCCGAGCCAATCATGTAATCAAATTTATTGTTTTGATCATTGTCATCACGGTTCCAGTTGATACCAGAAAAATGGGACCAGTTCCAGACGAAATCAGAATATTTGTTCTTTCTGCCCGGGAAAGTAAACTTCGTATTTGCGCCGATAGTCTTATTCTCACCAACCATCTGGTATCTATTTACTTCGTTGAATTCCTTAGCCGAAACTTCTTCAACCTCATCAGCGCCCATCCTACGACTCAGCACAACGTCTGCGTATACATTTATTCCGACCTTCTGAAGTGCGGCTATCGCATCCAGGTATTCCTTCTTGGTTCCGTACTTAGTTCTTACGGTACCCTTCTGATCAAACTCGCCCAGATCATACAGATCATAAACTGTGTAGCCTGAATCATCTTTACCTGCTACACCTTTATATGCAGGAGGCAACCACATTGATGTAACGCCAACCTTGCTAAGCTTTGCTGCATCATTTTTCAACGTGGTCCAAAGGCCTGGTTCAGACTTCATGTACCACTCGAAAGCCTGCATCATTATTCCATTATCGATCATATCCGCCTCCATAGTATTAATACTTCGGTACTTGATAACTTTAACGCGTTAAACTAAATAATAATTATAACAAAACTACAAAAATGAGTCAATTTGGCTCAAAGCCCTTTTGACTCATTCTGTAAACATATTTAAGTATAGCCATACAGTCCGCGGACTGATACTTCACCACTGGTGATCGGGATTATCTCTCCCGCAGAATTCTCCACAAGAAGTGCTCCTGTCTTGTCTATACCTCTGGCTATATAACGTGGTTCAAGTCCAGCCTGAATCTCAGGATTCATAGAGGAGAGAATTACCTCCTGATCCTTATTTACCAGCATGTTGTTGTAATCAGGGACAATGAATTCAAGTCCCTTCTCAATCTCGAAGCTTCGCATGAACTCCTTTGTGTTATAAATAACGCCGTAAGTAAGTTCCTCACGGTCCCAGGTAATTCCTGACTCTCTGTATAGAGATGAAGCATATCTGCATTCTTCGGTATCGAAACTCCTGGTATTAACATTTATCCCGATCCCACAGATCACATAGTTCATTCCAGTGTCTGGATCAGTTACCAGCTCACTTAGGATACCGCAGATTTTCTTCCCATTTATTATGATATCGTTAGGCCACTTGATCTTTGCGTCCACATTGAATATGGATCTTTTCAGAGAGTAGAACTTCACAGCTCTTGCTATTCCCATGGCCGCCAGAAGTGTTACACAGGAAATTTTATCAGCTGGCACATTCGGGTTTGTGAGATACGACATCCATATTCCCGTTTCTGGCGGAGACTGCCATGAGCGGCCAAGTCGTCCACGTCCTTCGGTCTGCTGATCAGCCAGGAAGATTTCATTTATCCTGTCTGTATTCTTTTTTTCTATAAGCGCCTGAACATACTCCTTTGCTCTCAGGTTAGTGGAGTCAGTCTTTTCATATAGATGAACCTTTACCCCTAGAAACTGCTCCATAGACTCCATCTTTCGTCTACTTGCTTCCGTCACTCTTATCACCTTCTATATTTTCACTTAATTTTTCAGCAATAACCCTGTCGTTCACGTAGGTATATATAGTGTCCGCCACTTCCTTTTTATAGGAAAATGGAATCACGTAATTCTTTTTATCTACGCTGATATGGAGAATGCTGTAGATCATCTCATTCTCCGGAATAACATGGGATATGTCATCTACATCACCATACTTGTGGGTTCTGTCACCCCACTTGGTGTGAACCACAAAGTTCTCGTCGTTAAACTCAAAATCCATGTCGTATGCATTTGCCCTGAAGGAATTGATAAAGATATAGATTCCGTAGAGCATCAGGATAAATGCTATGATATTTCCGATCTTGTAGCTGCGACCGTAGCCCATTACAAAGAGCACCACCTGCAGCGCCGAGATCAGTATTATAACTAAGCCAAGGAACCTAAAGGTAAATCTGGTCCTACCCCTTTTATTCACATGATACCTATACATTCTTAAACCTTTCACGAATGAGTCGATTTGGCTCTAAGCCCTTTTGACTCATTTTTGAGTCACTTTGGCTCTGAGCCGTTCTGACTCATTCTAGCACAAATCGAAAGAAAGATAAATATTGGTTGCATATACGAGGGGGGTTTAGTAAAATAAATGCCGAAATAAAAGCAAAGGTTTAATAGATGATAAAATTAATCGCCAGTGACATCGACGGAACTCTGGTTCCTGATGGCACATCCGAAATCGACAAAAGAATATTCGACGTTATTCGAAGACTGAAAGAGCACGGAATAACATTTGTCGGTGCCAGCGGCAGACAGTTTGCCAGCATGGCCCGTCTTTTTGCGCCTGTCAGCGAGGATATCTACTATATCACTGAAGGCGGCACTGTTGTCCGTAACACAAAGAAGGTCTACGACAAACACGTTATCGACCGCAATCTTCTCTTCCAGATGGTTGCAGACGTGAAGAAGCTTAAGGACTGCGATATCATGCTGAGTGGTCTAGACACCGCTTACTGCGAGGACAAAAGCGAGATGTTCTACTGGATGCGCGATTCTTACCGCTTTAACATTGAGGTGGTAGGCGATTTTGAAACTCACATCAAAGAGGACATTGTTAAACTTTCGATCTATCACAAGGATAATGCTGAGGCTATCGTAAACGAGTGGTTCACAGACAAATGGAAGTCCCACTTCAAGATTGCCAGCGCAGGTATCATGTGGATGGATGTTACAGGACTCAACGCTGATAAGGGAAGCTCCCTGAAGTCACTTCAGAAGCAACTCGGAATTACCCGAGAAGAGACTATGGCATTTGGCGACAACCTAAATGACCTTGGCCTGCTTGCTGCTGCCGAAGAGAGCTATGCTATCGGAAGCGCTAGAGACGAGGTGAAGGCAGCCGCTAAGCACATTGCCCCACCACTCAAAGAAAACGGCGAAACCGAAGTCCTGTTAAAACTACTTGAAGAACTTGAAAACGAGTCAAAGTAGCTCAAAGCCAAATCGACTCATTGATATATACAAGGAGGAAAAACAGATGGAAAAGATTAAGATGACTACCCCACTAGTCGAGATGGATGGAGACGAGATGACCAGAATCCTCTGGCAGCTTATCAAGGACGAACTTCTGAATCCATTTATCGAACTTAACACTGAGTACTATGATCTTGGCCTCGAGCATCGTAACGAGACTGATGACCAGGTAACAAAGGACTCAGCTTACGCAACAGAGAAGTACAAGGTTGCAGTAAAGTGTGCAACTATCACTCCTAACGCTGCTCGTGTTGAGGAGTACAACCTTAAGGAAATGTGGAAGAGCCCTAACGGAACAATCAGAGCAATCCTTGATGGTACAGTTTTCAGAGCACCTATCCAGGTTAAAGGAATCACTCCTTGTGTTAGAAACTGGGAGCAGCCAATCACTATCGCAAGACACGCATACGGCGATGTATATAAGGCTAGCGAGATGAAGATCCCAGGAGCAGGTAAGGTTGAGCTTGTTTACACAGCTGCAGACGGAACTCAGGAGTCAGTACTCGTTCATGAGTTTGACGGACCAGGAGTTGTTCAGGGAATGCACAACCTTTGCCCATCTATCGAAAGCTTTGCTAGAAGCTGCTTCACATATGCACTTGATACAAAGCAGAGCCTCTGGTTTGCTACAAAGGATACAATCTCAAAGAAGTATGATCATACATTTAAGGATATCTTCCAGGAGATATTTGATGCTGAATATAAAGAGAAGTTTGATGCCGCTGGTATCGAGTACTTCTACACACTTATTGATGATGCAGTTGCCCGCGTAATGAAGTCAAAGGGCGGATTCATCTGGGCTTGTAAGAACTACGACGGTGACGTAATGAGTGATATGCTTTCATCTGCATTTGGTTCACTCGCAATGATGACTTCAGTACTTGTTTCACCTAAGGGTGTTTACGAATACGAAGCAGCTCACGGAACTGTTCAGAGACATTACTACAAGCACCTTAAGGGTGAAGAGACATCAACAAACCCAGTTGCTACAATCTTCGCTTGGACAGGCGCACTTAGAAAGCGCGGCGAGCTTGATGGAAACAAGGATCTTATGGCATTTGCTGATAAGCTTGAGAAGGCAACTATCGCTACTATCGAAGGCGGTACAATGACAAAGGACCTTGCACTTATCACAGAGCTTGAGAATGTTACAACACTTAACACTCAGGACTTCATCAAGGCTATCCGCACAACACTTGAAGCAATGTAAATTCAATATAAATCGAAATGAGTCGAAACAGCTCAAAGCCGTTTCGACTCATTTTTTAATTAACGATCAGTTATTGGTATATATGATGCGTCCGCTGCCACAGATTTGTAGGCCGGACGAATGATCTTGCTGTCGCAGATCAGTTCCTCGATACGATGTGCACTCCATCCCGCAACACGTGCAATCGCAAACAGAGGTGTAATAAACTCTTCTGGAATCCCCAGCATGTCGTATGCAAATCCACTGTAGAAATCAACGTTCGTGCATACGCCCTTATAAATCTTACGCTTTTCAGCGATAACCTTAGGCGCCAGCTCCTCTACTGTCTTATAGAGATGAGCCTCATTCTCTCTACCCTTTCTCTCAGCAAGTTCCAAAGTATACTTCTTTAGAATCTTTGCTCTAGGATCGGAAAGCGAATATACCGCATGACCCATTCCATAAATAAGTCCTGAATGGTCAAATGCATCTTTCTCGAGAATTCTCTTAAGGTACGCTGCTATCTCATCATCGTCGTACCAGTCTTTTACATTTGCCTTTATATCCTGGAACATCTTCATAGCCTTGATATTAGCACCACCATGCTTTGGTCCCTTAAGTGAACAAAGAGATGCAGCCATAGCTGAATAAGTATCTGTTCCAGATGAAGTTACTACGTGAGTAGTAAATGTGGAATTATTACCACCACCATGCTCGGCATGAAGCACCAGCGCCATATCCAGTAGCTTTGCCTCTGCCTCATCGTACTTCTTATCCTGTCTAAGCATTCTGAGAAGATTCTCTGCAGTTGAAAGCTCAGGCTTTGGATTATGCAGATAGAGACCTCGTCTCAGCATGTAATGACGATATGAAAGATATGAATATGCTGCGATCATTGGCATAGTCGCAATAAGACTAATGCTCTGACGGAGCACGTTTGGTATATCTGTGTCATCTGAACGCTTGTCGTATCCATTCAGTGCGAGAACCGCCTGAGACATAGCATTCATAACATCCTTATTCGGATTCTTTAGGATAACATCTTCTACGAAATCTGGTGGAAGTTTCCTGTTATAACCCATCAGCTGATTGAACTTATCCAGTTCAGTCTGATTAGGAAGAGAACCAAAAAGAAGAAGATAAACTATCTCTTCATAGCCATATCTATGACCATTGGTGAATCCTTCAACCAGCTCATTAACATCGATTCCACGGTAACGAAGCTCACCTTCTGTAGGAGTAAGAACTCCATCAATCTCCTTAGAACCTATAACTGTAGAAATCTCTGTAAGTCCAGTAAGGACGCCCTTGCCGCTTGGCTCGCGGAGTCCACGTTTAACCTGATACTTATCATAAAGTGACTGTTCTATATGATTGTTGTCTACACACATCTTTGAGAGTCTCTGAATCTCTCTTGATGCTGTATTTGCTGTAAATTCTGACATAATTTTCTCCATAAATGTGCAGTGGGGACTGACCCCATTGCACCAAGGTCTGTCCCCTTCTGCACTTTTTTATATTATTGCTGTTTGTCCAGACATTGCCTGGCTATATTGCATGATGAGCAGTGTCTCACTACCTGCCACCATCTTATCGGCAATACACACAAGTCTTGCCTCACGTGACTTAGGTACACGTGTTAGATTCAGAGGAAACATATGACAATATATAATCTGAGCTTCCTTTGAACTTATATTAAAATCTCTTCGGGCATTCTGCATAGCACGTTTCGCATGAGTATAACCATGAAGATTATGATACTCATTCTTTTCATGCCAGTCATAAAGGAAGTAGTCATGTAAGAGAGCACCTCTTACCACACTCCTCATATCCACCTCATGACGATTTCTTACTGCAAGCCACACGCTCATATACGCAACACATAGGGAATGTGCATAAGTTGTGGTGGTTCCATGCTGGATATAATCCTTTTCCTTCTGGAACTTCTCGCTAGCAAGAATATCCGAGCCATATTCATATATAATGTCTACGATCTTCTTATCGTAGCCAATCTTCACAAGATTCGGCAAAGCCTTATCCTCCTAAATGTAGAATAATAAACCCTAACATTATAATTATAGCAGAGATTAGATACCATTTCCACCGTTCATGTCCTGAGGGATATCGTTTCTGATTTCAGCCTCTCCGATAAATGTATTCTGATTCACTGTATTGGGATCAACATACTGCTGGTTCATCGCATTCGGATCAACATATTGCTGGTTAACTAAATTTGGATCTACATACTCCTGATTCACTACACTCGGATCCACGTACTGCTGGTTCACCGCATTTGGATCTACGTACTGTGGATTCACATACTCAGGTGTTACAACTCCAGTATCAGCAGCCACCTCAGCCTTAAACAGCTTCTTATCAGCAATACTATAAAGCGCACTGATACCGAAACAGATAAGACCACTAATAAAGAAGCTGAGCGCATTACCAAGCACGTTATCATACTTGATATCCACCATCACCAGCTTAACTGCAAAGATCATGGTTGTAACAAGGCCGTAAATACGAAGACTTTTCAGCTTCATCTTGAAACCAAGCAAAATAAACAGTGTAGCAAGTACAAAGACAGAAATGCTGATTACATAGTTCACAGCACTGAAGGAATCAAGAACACAGATTAGAAGAACCGTGAACTTAACACCCACATAAACTATCGCAAGATTATTCTCGGTCTTCAGAAGGCTCCTTGAATTGATTATGAAGAGCATGATTGCTATAAGAACAGCTGCAGTTCGAACCCCGTCTCCCGGAGCTTCATACATAATAAGGATAGCCTCGATCATCAGGAACGCATTTATAACATAAGTCGTAATCCTAAAGCCCTTCTCTTCATCCCCAGTCAGCCAGTTCTTGCCAAATGGGGTCTTACATGCTGCGAAGTTGAGAGCACCTGTTATTGCAAGCAGTATAGTTGGTGACACCCAGCCATCCCAGTCTTGATCAAGAGATACATCCACATACCACACTGTTAACCCAATAATGAATGTTATGTAGAAAAGTATCTTAAGTACTCCGTTATACTGATTCCTGTTCACATACATCATCACTGCGAAGAGAGCGAATACAACTATCACATAGAAGAGTCCCGCCCAAGGTGTAATAGAAACCTCAACAGCGAGGATCATATAAAGCGCAAGCGAACTGATCTTCGACTGCTTGTCATCAGCAATAAAGCCATAAGCAAGGAGCGGAATTATAAGTGCGAATACACCTACATATTCATTTATTCCATCATGCTTCATTATGCACACTGCAGAAACAATAAGCAGCATTGCTTCCCAGATGATAACTCCTACGCTCTTACCCGCGCCGATAGGAGCACGCGAACGGAGTTCCAGCTTGTGATAAAGCTCAATACCAATATATAAGATCACAGCGATAATAAGTACCATGATCCTTGCGAACTCTTCTTCAGGAATCGCCGCCTTAATCGAAAGCAGCAACATCGCCGTGAATATAGCTCCAAACACAGGCAGATAGGTGTATCTATCCTCATTGATGAGAATCAGATTCATCACAATCAGCACCATAGTGAAAAGAATCATCACGATACAAGGAAATGCTGCATCGTAGATTACATCGAAACAACCAATAACTATGGTAAATGTACCAATGCAGGCAGCCACATTTGAAATCACCAGTCCCACATTGTCCTTTAATCTAAAGAGCATGAATGCAAGGATACCTATTGCAAGATATATTGCAAGAACACCAAGCATTATACCGTCGCGATCGTCTACACAAGAAAATGTTCCAAGCATTACCGATATGATGATACCCGAAAGACCGATAATCTCGAACAGTAGCGGTTTTATCTTCGAAAGATACAGAACACCGGCTGCCCATATAAGGAGCAGAATATAAAGTGGTATCTGTTCTATCATTCCAAAATATATATTACTAACAAAGAGCGATATATAAAGTGCACCAATTCCGCAGGCTCCCAGCGACAGGAAGAAAAGACTCTCCTTCTTTCTAAGCCAGAAGAAAAGGCCTACAGCTGTAAGTCCGCCACTTATGATAAACATAAGTGCCATTTTTATCTCATCCGTAAGTCCTGGAATCAGGTACATTGCAAATAAGATAAAACTGATAAATACCAGAATCGACGCAACGATTCCCATTCCTCGAATACCAACAAGCCACTCAGTATCACGAGCAGGCTTTACGTTAGTTGTCGGATCACTTGGTCCCCAATAGCCATCCGGCTTTGGTCCCTTGTATCCAGGCATCTGCGCCTCCCAATACTTTGGCTTTGGCTGATATTCCTGCACCTGAGTCTGCTGCATGTCTGGCTGTATAGATGGCTGTGCATCTGGCTGGCCCTGCGCTACCACAGGCTGCTGAACTACAGGTTGCTGCTGTACGACTTGCTGCTCCTGTGTCGTAGGTTGGCCCTGTGCAGCAGGCTGCTGTCTATATGGCGATACATATTGTTGAGCCTCCTGCTTAACCTGAGTCTTCTCCTCATCCTTTAACTTAAGGAGTTCCATATGAATAGCGTTAACCTCGTATTGAAGATCATTCAGTTTTTTCTGACTCTCAACGAGTTTCGCTTCAAGTTCTTGTATTTCTGACATAATATCCCCCTTTTTAGATATCATACCGTCAAACTAACTATATAATTATAGCAAATAAAACACCGATAAACCATCAATTATTAATTCTTCACACTTTTATTATTTTTTATGTTTCTTTATTATTTTTTGCTTTGTTATCAAATAACAAAGCAACCGATGACAGTTTGTCACCGGTCGCCTTATTAATCCCAAAGCATCCAAAAGTACTTTGAAAACAGTTCAAAGAATTCATCCTTACACTTATCCCTGTATTCGTCTATTTTTTCTTCATAATCAAAATATTTATCTTTTATCTCTTTTGCCGTTGGATAACGGTCTGGAAAATCCCAAGGCGAATACATTCTTGATGAGCCCTTCTCCTTTTCCTCAGCAAGTTCCTCAGGAGTCTTGGCCTTCTCACCAAACCAGCCAAGTTCCTTACGGAACTTTCTATTCAGCCCATTATACGCCTTCTCGTAAGGATTCTTCATAGAGCATTTATCTGCATCCATCTCAGTAAGAAGAAAGATCATCCTATCAAGAATTCCTTCCCACTTAGCATTTGCAGCCTCACTCTCCTCAGGTGGAGCATCGAACCCAGACAAAAACGAACCAGGAAAACCATGATGTTTCTTCCTCAGCTGCTTCATCATTGGAAGCATAGTCCTAAGAAACCATGAATCCATGTTCCACACATCTACATCTGCGTAGCCCCTCTTAGCTCGTTGGGCTTTCATTTTCTCCTCAAACGCTTCATCCTCTTTAAGGAACTTCACCCTGCCACGAAGATCACTGGCCAACTGTCTCTTTATATCGCTAACAAGAATTGGATAGTCATACTCAAAATCATCCTTAAACTCCCTCTTAAACTTAGCAGAAGGGTTAGCTTTAAAGACCTTATACCTGTAACAGTCCACTATCAGCTTATCAATACTGTCAGTAAGGTCTGTCCTATCCATAATCTCTTCATATCTTTCCTGAATTGTTTTCATAATTCATCCTCACCCCTCCATTCAGAGATTGTCATATCCTCTCCATCTATACAAACAAAGTAAAGTTCATCAAAGCCTTCCGCCTTCGATGGCATTTCCAGCTTATTAGAGGTCATCACTATGGCTCCATTCGGAACCTTTGCTTTACCCTCTCGTCCTTCATTCCTCTTTATACAGTCCTGAATTCGGGACTGCATAAAGTATCCAACAATCCTATATCCCTCAGCCTTCGCAGAAGGAATGTAACGGGCACGGTCGTCCCTTGTTGGATTTGTATTGTCAACAACGTAGGAAACGCCATTCTTTTGACACTCAGCTATCATAAGAGCTTCTTTATTCCTGGTATGGAGCGTATCCAAATTAACACGCTGAACATCTGAGAGGTACCTTCCGCAGAATGTAGACTTTCCACTGCCTTGAATTCCGATCATAATATATAAAGTTTTTACGTTTTCATTCTTCATAAATTAGATAATAGCACCTTGGGGAGATGTTGTCATTGTACCCGTAGTTTACTAATTTCCGGCGAACTTGTGATAAGTTGTGATAAAATTTGCAACTTGTGATAAGTTGTGATAAGATGTGATAAATTATACAACTTGTGATAAGTTGTGATAAATGGAGGTATTACTTATGGCAAATAATCCTTTTACGCTTACATTTGGCAAACAACCTGACAGCTTTATTATTAGACATGATAATACTAACAAGATTATAGAGACATTCTCCAGCGGCTCTCTTAGCCAGACATATATGATTGAGGGAATCAGAGGAAGCGGAAAAACCGTCCTCATGACTTCTATTGCTAACAGTTTAAAGAAAGAAAAAGATTGGATTGTTGTTAATCTGAATTCAACCGTTGACTTGCTAGAAGATTTTGCAAAAAGACTAAACGACGAATGCGAAACTATACCAAACTTTTTCAGCAAAGGATTTAGCATATCTTTCGCCGGCGTAGGCATTGGAACAAATGGAAATGATAATCTTCGTGACAATATAAGCATCATAAAGAGCATTCTGGATGTTGCTAAAAAGAAGAAAAAGAAGGTACTTATTACTATCGACGAAGTCCTTCATGATCAGAACATGCGAGCTTTTGCCAGCGAGTTCCAGATTCTCATTAGAGAGGACTATCCGCTCTACCTGCTTATGACTGGTCTATATGAGAATATCGATAAAATCCAGAATGATCCAGCGCTTACATTTCTACTTCGTTCACCAAAGATTACGCTTGAACCACTTAGCATGCTACAGATCATAAACAAGTATAAAGAGATATTTAAAATCGACGAAGAAAACGCAAAAGAACTGGCCTACATAACAAAAGGCTACGCTTTCGCTTTCCAGGCGCTTGGAGCACTCTACTGGGAGCACAAAGATACAAAATCCCTTGAGGAAATCCTCCAATTACTAGACAGCTTGTTGGATGATTTCGTATATAAAAAGATATGGTCTACATGTTCAAAACGAGATAGGGATATTATCCTGGCAATTGATGAAGATAAGACTCGCGTTAAAGCTATATGCGATAGAACCAATATAAATAACTCTTCTTTTTCAAGATACAAAGAACGTTTAGCAAGAAAGGGACTCATACTATCACCAGAATATGGTTATTTATCCCTCTCACTGCCACGATTCTATGAAATAGTTAGATATTATCAATGATTTAGACTTATAAAACAACAATAGATACAAAAAGAAAAACAAGTGCGATGGCATTTCCCTGCTATCGCACTTGTTTTCTTTCTGTATCTATATGGTCTAATTAGTTTGCAAACACATCTTCCATCTCGTAGTAGAGCTTTGAAAGTCTCTCGGTGGAAATGTCTGTCTCATTCAGGATTGTGTAGCGGTCTGCTCTTGTTGCAGCCGCACTCTGCCAAGCACCAACGAAGATTTCTTCGGTAATGTTCCAGCTTGATGGAACAACTGGCAGGTCATAGTCCTTTATGATGCGTGTAATCTTAGCGATGTTACGCTCCTGGAACTTGCAGGCGCCGTAGCTTCCCATGGCAACTGCAATACCATGAGGTACATTTACCTTATCTGCAAAGTTCTCCTCAAGGGCGTGGCAGAACAGATGCTCAGATCCACTACTTGGACGAGATGTTCCCGCAATCTCCATAGCAAGTCCGCCCATTACGAGAGCCTGGGTGAGACGCTTGATGAAGTCCACACTCTTCAGCTCCTTCATGTCATTATATGCGATGGAGTTAAATGCCATCTTAGATATCATGTATGCGAAGTCGTCAACGTAGTCCTTTCCAGCAATGTGAGCTATCTTCCAGTCGTTGAGAGCTGTATACTTGCTGACAGTATCACCGATACCCGCAAGAAGCTGTCTCTCTGGAGCACTCATTATTACAGATGCATCTACGAGGATAGCGTGTGGAATGGTACATTTGAAGCTCTTACGAGCTCTGCCTTCTGTACCAAGTACAGCAACAGGTGATGCAAGACTATCGTTACTGATAGTTGTTGGCAATGAGATAAGCTTTGCCTTGCTGACAAATGCAGCAAACTTGGCAAGATCCAGAACTGTACCACCACCGAATCCAATAACAGTATGAATGTCATTCATTGTTATATACTTCGCAAGAGCTACAGCGTTGTCGTAGCTTGCCGCCTGTATCAGGTAGAGCTCACTGTTTGGAAAGCTCTTCTCGATTCCGGCGATTATACTTTCGAAGATTCCCTTCAGGTTCTCTTCTGTTACTATTATAGTTTTCTTCTGATCAAGTCCTGGAAGCACGTCCTCCATAACTGATGGGATTCTTCCAAAGATTCCGTCATCAACGATCAGATGATATGGCAATTTAAACTGATGCATACTCTTCTCCTCTTATCAATACTTTTTCCCCATTTTCCTACAGCGGAGCCTACCTACGAATTATACCATCTAAAAGAAAAAGTTGGCACCCCTTTTATGGAATGCCAACTGATAATTTCATTTTGGTTTTTAACGATAGATGATCTCATGACGACCTGGGCCGTTTGAAATCATAGTGATTGGGAAGCCAATCTCTTTCTCTACGAACTCGATGTAGTTGCGGCAGTTCTCAGGAAGATCCTCATACTTTGTGATGCCGCGGATATCGCACTTCCATCCTGGAAGAACCTTGTTAACTGGCTTAGCCTTCTTAAGCTTTGTTGTTACAGGGAAGTCTGTAGTAACTTCGCCGTCGATCTCGTAACCAACGCATACTGGAATCTCATCAAGGTATCCAAGTGCATCAAGAACTGTAAATGCAACATCTGTTGTACCCTGAAGACGGCAGCCATACTTTGAAGCAACACAGTCGAACCAACCCATACGACGTGGACGACCTGTTGTAGCACCAAACTCACCCTTATCACCACCGTGAGTTCTGAGAAGGTCAGCCTCCTCACCGAAGATTTCACTTACGAACTCGCCTGCACCAACAGCACTTGAGTATGCCTTGCAGACTGTTACAACTCTCTTTATCTCATATGGAGGGATACCAGCACCGATTGCACCGTAACCAGCAAGTGTTGATGAAGAAGTTACCATAGGATAGATTCCGTGATCTGGATCCTTCATTGAACCAAGCTGTCCCTCAAGAAGAACGTTCTTGCCTTCCTTCATGGCGTTGTAAAGGAATGCAGAAACATCGCATACATAAGGTGCAACGATTTCTTTATACTCCATAAGTGTTGCGTATACTTCGTCAACAGTAAGGAGTGGCTTATGATACAGGTGCTCGAGGAGAACATTCTTCTGTGCGATTACTCGCTCAATCTTCTCTTTAAGAGTCTTCTCATCCTCGAAAAGCTCTGAAACCTGGAAGCCGATCTTTGCATATTTATCTGAGTAAAATGGAGCAATACCTGACTTTGTTGATCCGAAGGACGCACCAGCAAGTCTCTCCTCCTCATATGAATCAAGGAGTACGTGATATGGCATTACCATCTGTGCTCTATCTGACACGAGGATCTTAGGTGTTGGAACACCGCCTTCCTCAATGCTCTTTATTTCTTTGAAAAGCTTTGGTATATCAAGTGCTACACCATTTCCGATGATACTTGTTGTGTGATCATAGAAAACACCTGAAGGAAGTGTGTGCAGTGCGAAGCGGCCGTAGTCATTGATGATCGTATGACCAGCATTTGCTCCTCCCTGAAATCTGATGACGATGTCAGCCTTCTCAGCCAGCATGTCAGTGATTTTTCCTTTTCCTTCGTCTCCCCAGTTTGCACCTACTACTGCAGTAACCATTAATACGCCTCCTACTTTATTTATTAATGGGGGCAAAACCCCGCAATTTGCTATTCTAACACATTGCATATAAGAATAAAAGCGTTTTATACGATAATTTACAATGTGTTCATATTACTAGGTAATTATACGATGTTCCGTGATTATCATCTCTGGTTTCTTATCGCATGCCTCCGTCGGAATACTGTCAATTATCTGACAGTCATAGCCTGCGGCTACAAATGTGACTGGATAGCCTTCCACCTTTTCGACGAAGCGGTCGTAATACCCGCCACCATATCCCAGACGGTTCCTATCGATGTCAAATGCAACTGCCGGCATAATTACTAGAGTTTTCCTGTTCTCACCCAGAAGGTGTTCCAGCTCAGCATCATACATCTTCATGTCACTGGTATTCTTAGGTTCCTTGATTCCGAAGCTGCCTTTAGTGAACTTGCCATCGTACAGGTAGAATCGCATTTCCTTCTTATTGATAACCTTTGGAATATAAACGCGCTTGCCATCTTCCCTTGCCGCGTTGATCAACTCCTGAAGTCGAACCTCGCTGCCTGTGCTCATATATGCCAGGATCATGTCTGCTTCAGCATAACTGCGAAGACCACGGATCGTCTCACATATTGAATGGGAGTATTCCACAATCTGATTTTCTGAGAGATCGTTTCGGATTCCCTTCATAGTCTTTCGAAGCTCAGACTTTCTGTCAACAGTTCGCTCGATCTTAGGAAGTCTCGCCTTGCTCTTCACGTCCTTTACAGCAAGCTCGCTTCCTATCTTAAGGAGTCGCTTAACGCTGGTTGAGAACTCCTGCTGTCTCTCTGGAGCCATGCTCTTAAGGGACTTTATTATCTCAGCGATAGTTTTAAGACCACCATCACTCACATCTCGGAGTGTAGTAACACCTGTGGATTCAATCGAGGAGAAAAGCATATCTACAAATGCCGCTCGGTCCTCATCGTTCATTGTGGCGAGCCATTTCATCATAGTCTTATCTATAAGGTGACTGCTCTCACTTCGATGTTCCTCCTCAACGAAACCTGGACCATATACCTGCCAGGTCATTGGGTCGTGCTGATTGATGCCCTTTGCTGAGCTCTTTACGATATGGTTCTCATACTCATTCGAGAGAAGCACACCAACTATGGATTCTTCAGGAAGAATACTTATAACTCTCGGAAGGATACGCTTGTAGCCGTCCCGAGCCAGAATCTCATCACGGAAACCTGGGCCGTCATTTGAATATACAGCCTCAATTCGGTTCTGAATCTCCTCATCACAGAAGGCACCAGCATAAACTGCAAAGTTGCCGCCCTTAGAATGTCCACCCAGGACAAGCCTCTCGTCAGTGTTACCAAAATAGTAATTCACATACTCCACTGCACGGCGCTGACCTGCTGTCTCATTCATAAAGGTAAGGTTGAAGTCTTCCTTCCATCCAACGATGGTATTATCGGTGCCTCGAAAAGCTACATAACAGATTCCATTTGGCAGTCGATAGGTCACTGCTGAATACTGTTCCTGGCGGTCGGCACTTATCATATTTATGTAACGACCTATGGTAGTGCCCTGAAAACGTCGAGACTCTGCCGCCTTTCTCAGCACAAAAGGAGCCAGTTTGAAGAAAGTATCACGAGCTGTTATCTCTTCCTCAGTGTGGATGTTGAAGTATATTCCCGCCACCTCTTCGATAGGGAGCTCCTCATCCTGAGTCATTACCCCCTCAAGATCCGTGTAGGAAATCTGCGCAAGTATTAAGTTGTCTACGTCGTTGAAAGGATCAACGTCGAAGGGGATGTCCCCACGCCAATCCAAGTATTCCAAAATATCTGCCATATCATTCTCCTGAAAATGAGTCGATTCGGCTCTCACGCCCTTTTGACTCATAAAAAGACCTCCGCAGCGCTGGGCTTGCAGAGGTCTTGGTAGTTATACTTTAGTATTGATGACTTTCGGCTTAGTTATCCTTATCCCAGTTCCAGTTGTTGTACTCAATTCTCTGAAGTCCATCCTCAAAGCTAACCTCAAGAACTAACTCATCGAAGCCATACTCATCTATATAGTAATACAGATATACGTATGAGTTATCATAACCCATGTAGATTGTATCGGCATCACCATATGCATCATATATATCCTGGAGTGATGAACCCCATGTAATACCCTTTGAAAGGATCATCTCTGGATAGTTATCTGTATCACAGAAATCTATATCAGCATCAAAATCCTTTACATATGTATCAGCATAAGCAAGTGTGCCGTCTGTTGGGTTACATGTTGAAAGGTAAAGATCGAACCACTCATCATAGTTAGAATTCTCATGCGCATTTGATGATGAATACTCACCTGGCTCAAGTTCCTCATCGTCCTTATAGAAGTAATCTTCATTAAGTACCCAGTCAGAACCAAGATCAGCAAGAGCAAATGGCATTGTAAGTGTCTTTCCTTCGAAGGAGAATGTCATCTCTTTATAATCTTCAGGTACACCCTCAGGTGCTGCAACTACATGACTCTCTGCAGTAGACATATCGATAACTTCAGCTATGCTAGAGATATCTTCATAATCTCCATCCTCGCCGTTTGAGCTTGGATCGCCTTCTTCATCTTCATCAATAGTAGCTGTCTCTGTCTCATCAGCGTCTGTATCTGTTTCAGACTCTTTATCGTCTTCAACATCTTCCTCTTCTTCCTCGAGGACATCTTCAGAGTTATCTTCACAATCGATGATATACCATTTGCCACCGATCTTACCACATGTGAATTCAAACTCTACTTCATCTTCGCTTGTCTCGCCGAAGAATGTAATGCTCATAGTAGCATCAACTACTACTCTGGCTGCATTCTTGAACTTGAAGCTTGTATCGAACTTGTCATTCATTTCCTTAGCTGTAGCCTTAGGATCGATTCTCTCTGACTCAACAATCTCAGGATCCTTAAGTTCGAAACCAAACGACTCCAGAAGTTCCTGCATCTCTTCTGTATCGTCTTCATTAAACTCATAATCGTCATCATCAGCTATCTCATCTGGAACATAAGATCTCATAGTCTCAAAATCCAGATCACTATATGCCTGAACGAATCCAAGTGAAGCCTCTTCAGCACCCTTTATATTCTTTCCGCCGAGTGCAAGTATTACCGCAACAATAATACCGATAAGTACAACTGCACCTGCAGCTATACCGATAATAAGACCAGTCTTATTACCGCCGCTCTTTGGAGGCTGAGGTGGCTTAGGACCACCTGATCCAGGTCCGCCAAACTGACCGCCTGGCTGTCCGTATCCGCCTGCTCCACCTGCTGGCTTATCATTGTATACCATACCAGGTGTTGGTGCGCTTGATGCCTGCTGACCATATGGATTTGATCCCTGTGGCTGCTGTGGCTGTCCACCAAACTGGCCACCCTGTGGTGCCTGTTGTGGTGCGCCCTGTGGCTTACCAAACTGACCGCCCTGTGGTGCCTGCTGTGGCTTACCGAACTGACCGCCCTGTGGTGCCTGCTGTGGTGCCCCCTGTGGCTTACCGAACTGACCGCCCTGTGGCTGCTGTGGCTGTCCAAACTGGCCGCCCTGTGGCTGCTGTGGCTGTCCACCAAACTGGCCTCCCTGTGGTGCCTGTTGTGGTGCCCCCTGTGGCTTACCGAACTGGCCGCCCTGTGGTGCCTGTTGTGGTGCGCCCTGTGGCTTACCGAACTGACCGCCCTGTGGCTGCTGTACTGGCTGCTGCGGCTGTCCAAACTGGCTGCCCTGTGGTGCCTGTTGTGGTGCGCCCTGTGGCTTACCGAACTGACCGCCCTGTGGCTGCTGTACTGGCTGCTGTGGCTTACCGAACTGACCGCCCTGTGGCTGCTGTGGCTGTCCAAACTGGCCGCCCTGTGGCTGCTGTGGCTGTCCAAACTGGCCGCCCTGTGGCTGCTGCACTGGCTGCTGTGGCTGTCCAGGCTGCTGTCCAGCAAACATATTAGGATCCGGACCCATCGGATTCATGTTATTTCCATCCATAATAATACTCCCCTTTTCCTTAAACTTTATCCTAGATTATAACATTTTGAAAAAAATAATGAAACAGTTAAATGCTTTTTTGACACTACAAATTACGTATCACTTATCAAATTAAGGGGAGGATGTTACACTCATCCTCGATAAAGATGGATATTGGATAGGCTCCGACGGAGTTTGTAAATAAGCCTTCATACTTCTTTCACATAAAGAAACACCTGGGATTTCGAATTCGAATCTCAGGTGTTTCGCTTTTTATGATTACTGTCTTTGAATTATAAACTAGAAATCAATTTCCTTCAGGTAACGGCTAAGTGCGTCCTGCCATGTAGGTAGTGGCTGGAATCCCATTTCAACAAGCTTTGACTTATCAAGTCTTGAGTTAAATGGTCTTGCTGCTTTCGAAATACCATACTCAGCAGTTGTAACAGGAGCAACCTCTGTTGTGTAGCCTGCCTGCTTATATATCTCCTTAGTGAAATCATACCAGGAGATAAATCCACCCTCGTTAGTTGCGTGATAGTAGCCATACTTCTCAGTCTCAGCCATATCAACAAGAAGACGAGCGAGGTCGTATGTATATGTAGGTGTTCCGATCTGATCAGAAACAACTGTTACTCTGTCGTGAGTCTTTCCAACATTCAGCATAGTCTTGATGAAGTTCTTGCCATTAACTCCAAATACCCAAGCGATTCGTACGATGAAGTACTTCTCAAGAGTATTTGCAACTGCAAGCTCGCCGTCCAGCTTAGTTTGTCCATATACACAGAGTGGAGCGTAATCCTTGCAATCTGGCTGCCAAGGCTCTTCGCCCTGACCATTAAATACATAGTCGGTAGAGATGTAGATCATCTTGCAACCCAGTTCCTTTGCTACGTCAGCAATATTCTGAGTTCCGTCCACATTTATGGCACGAACCTTAGGCTGGTTCTCCTCATCCTCTGCCGCATCAACTGCAGTCCAAGCTGCACAGTGAACGATAACGTCAGGATTCACTTCCTTAATCTTTGCGATAACCGCATCTCTGTCTGTAATATCAAGACTTACATAAGGCATAGTCGTAACTGCTGTGCCATCAGCTGCACCGCTGTACTCAGGCTGAATATCACTTCCCACGCCCTCGTAACCACGAGCTGCCAGATCATTCATAACATCGTGGCCAAGCTGACCACAAACACCTGTCACAAAAAACTTCATAGTTTTATTCTCCTTTATTGTTCAAGCAATTGCTGAACCCGTTGCTTCGCAACTCCTGTTCAGCAATGATGAGGCTTCGCCTCATATAGATTTATCTGATGAAGCACCTTAGAAAGCCAGCTTTCACGGTGCTTATCATATAAATCTGCATGAACATCATTAATCACACGTTTATCTCTGCAGTTAATCCAAGCTCTGCTTTGTTTGCATCAAGTACTGGCTGAATAACTTCAGTGATGTACTCTTCTGTCTGCTGTGGTGCACGACCAACATAGAGTGAAGGCTTCATCAATTCTTTCAACTCATCAAGGGTCTTGCCAAATGCAGGATCAGCAGCGATGAGGTCGAGGAGGTTGTTCTCCTTACCCTCTTTCTTTACATTTGCGCCAGCCTGCATAGAGTACTGACGGATCTTCTCATGAAGCTCCTGTCTGTCGCCACCAGCCTTAGTAGCGTCCATCATGATATTCTCTGTAGCCATAAATGGAATCTCTTCCATGAACTTCTTCTCAATAACCTTGTCATAAACAACAAGTCCGTCTACTACGTTAAGACAGAGATCAAGGATTCCATCTACTGCAAGGAATGCTTCTGGAACAGAGATTCTCTTGTTAGCTGAATCATCAAGTGTTCTCTCGAACCACTGAGTTGAAGCAACGATTGCTGGGTTCAGCGCATCGCAGATAACGTAGTTAGCCAGTGAAGCGATACGCTCACTTCTCATAGGATTTCTCTTATATGCCATAGCTGATGAACCGATCTGGTTCTTTTCAAATGGTTCCTCGATCTGCTTCAGATGCTGAAGGAGGCGGATATCATTTGAAAACTTATGAGCTGACTGAGCGATACCAGAAAGTACATTGAGAACACGTGAGTCCACCTTACGTGAATATGTCTGGCCTGATACTGGGTATACATCGTCAAAGCCCATCTTCTCAGCTATCATTTTGTCAAGCTTCTTTACCTTATCGTGATCTCCGTTGAAGAGCTCAAGGAATGAAGCCTGTGTACCTGTTGTACCCTTTGAACCAAGGAGCTTCTGCTGTGAGATCATATACTCAACATCCTGAAGATCCATGAAGAACTCGTTCATCCAGAGAGTTGCACGCTTACCAACTGTTGTTGGCTGTGCTGGCTGGAAATGAGTAAATGCAATAGTAGGAAGATCCTTATACTCCATAGCGAACTTTGAAAGCTCATTTATTACATTAAGAAGCTTCTTACGTACAAGTTTAAGACCTTCTGTCATAATAATGACATCAGTGTTATCACCAACGTAGCAGCTTGTAGCGCCAAGGTGGATGATACCTGCAGCCTTAGGACACTTTGCTCCATATGTATGAACGTGAGCCATAACATCGTGACGAACAAGAGCCTCTTCCTTCTTAGCCATCTCGTAATCAATATCTTCAGCATTTGCCTTTAGTTCATCTATCATTTCCTGAGTAATACGTGGATTACCATTTTCATCAGGAAGCTCCAGTTCCTTCTCAACCTCTGCAAGAGCGATCCAAAGCTTTCTCCAAGTCTTGAACTTCTTGTCAGGTGAAAAGATATACTGCATCTCCTTGCTGGCATATCTCTGTGAAAGTGGACTTTCGTACTTATCGTAACTCATCATCTATCTCCTTTAATTCATTTAAATATTTTTTCTTTTTATCAACGTAACCACCGAAACAAGCCGGTGTTACTATAATTAACGCTAAGGATGCATAAATTAATCGGTGATATGTAACCGCTTCTTTTGTATAAGACATTAAATCACTAACGCTTGAAAAAAGCGATCCATGACTCAAATATACCTCAACCTCTTTATGATCAGAGCTTAGTATTGTCCGTTCATTTTCCAAATACACGTGAAAGTATTGGGAATACTCATTATCGTCTACATCGCGTAATTCATATTCATTGCCATCATAATACACAATTACCTTATTATAGTATTCGAAAAAACTCTTTTTTTCTTTATCTACACTAAGAATCAATGCTGGAACAGGCTCGTATTCAACCTCCGCCTTACCAATCTGAAAACGATAATAGACGGCCATCGAAATAACAAAGACTGTCACAAGAACCATAAATATACAAAAGTTACGGAACACCTTCAACCTAAAACGAAGGATATCCTCATAACTCATATTTTCAATATCCATATTATACTTTTTCCCTCAATCGCAAATCGTTTCTAAGTTTAGCACATACAGAGGGCTTTGTCATATAAACTTTTTCTTTTCTCTCTTGGCGGCGTACATTATGCCATCAGCCTCCTGGATGATGTCAAACAGCTTGTCGCCGTGTGCAGGTGTGGCAACCACACATCCATAGCTTATAGATACCTGGTAAGGCTTGTCAAAATTATCATTTATCTCCGCTATCCTGCGTTCAAGCCTGGCTCCAAAATCCTTATCAAAGCCCTCTGACACATCCGAGCATAGCACCACAAACTCGTCGCCTCCAAAGCGGGCACAGATATCCGTACCGTCCCTGCAGCATCCACTAAGAGCCGTTGCCACCTGCTGGATTGCAAAGTCGCCTTCCTTATGGCCATAGGTATCATTTATTGTCTTCAGGCCATCCATATCTATGAAGCCTACCATAAGCGTATTGTTCTTAGCAACACACTCCTTGAAAAGCTCCTCCGAGGTTCTGGTGAAGCCGTTACGATTAGCTATCTTGCACATAGGATCAAGAACGTTGAGCTTTGAAACATTTTCGATAGCATTTCCTATGCACATGGTCAGGGTATGGCACAGCATGCTGTATATAGGAAAATCATTATTGGTCACGATCAGATAGCCCAGTACCCTCTCAGAGAAATGAAGCGGCAGGAAGTAGCTGATATTTCCACCGGTTTCAAATGGAATCGGATACAGCTGGGTGCTTGGGAATCGGTCCAATGTCATCCTCCTGCCTCTGTCCCAGATAAGCGGTGCCGTCATATATTCAGGATAAGCAGCGTCCTTATCTGCAAGGGATAATGTATGGTATGTATTCTCCCAGTCCTCGATAAGGCAGAGACTGAACTGTTCCATTTCAAGAATCCTAACAATCTGAGATATGGACTCTACACATTCAGCCATATTCTTTGAGCCCGCAAGCCCGGCGATCAGACGATTCAGCATATGAACGTTGGTATAGGTTCGCTCCAGACGAAGATATACGTCACGCTTAAACTCCTTCATATCCTCAAAATCATGCTTGTCGCATCCGCAGCTTTGTCCAAAAATAGGTTCAGCCTCCATGGGAATATTCTTCGGCTGTTCCTCTCCATTCATCAAATTATACAGGACCTGACAGGCCTTATAGCCCGAATCATACACCGGACGCTCCACCGTAGTCAGAGTCGGATATGAATTTTGAGCGTTAAATGTATTATCAAAGCCTGTCACGATAACGTCCTCAGGCACCTTGTAGCCCATTCTCTGAAGCTTGCTCATAGCAGTCAGCGCCATACTATCGTTAGCAAACACAAAGGCATCAGGAAGATCAAGCCCCGACTCAACAAAGTCCTCTATAGCCTTTATTCCATCATAGCTCCTAAATCTTCCTTCGAAAAATCTTCTGCTATCAAACTCGATATCGTGCTCCTTCAGCGCATCCCTGAAAGCACGAAGCCGCTCCTTCGCCTCCGGATTACTCTTCGGACCAGAAATAAAGTTAAAGACTCTCGCCCCATGAACCGTTATGAGATGCTCAACCAGCTTCTTCATAACGGAATAGTTATTGATATTTACATTGTAAAACTCTTCGTAATCACCGCATTCAAAAATAACCGTAGGAATCCCAGCCGACTTCACTCTTTCGTTGATTAGTTTCCTAACGGCTTCATTTGCAAATGTATTAGTAAGCAGAAGAGCCCCATCAAATGACGAACTATCCGGAAGCCCATATATGCTAAACTCACCAAAATCAAAATCCTTGCTGTCAATTATCCCGCCAAACGCAGCAAAATAAGAGACATTCAGGTCGTGTTCCCTGGCGAAATCATTGATTCCACTTATAATATGATACGGATACTCCTCGTCCATACCAGAAACAACAGCCGCAATATTCTTAATCATAGAGCCTCCTTTCCCTTCACTCACTTGTAACAATTTCTATCATACTATATCCTCAAACTTTCATCCACCGTGGATTATAATTTTTCAGAGTCCCCATAGATTTCGTCCCCAATAAAATAAAAAACAGCCTCTAGATCATCTAGAGGCTGAAAACTCTACGCTCTTGCAACCTTTCTATATATTAGCAAATTAATGAACGCGGATGATCTGCTCATAGAGACAGATTTCCTTGTCATTAACCTGTTGATTCATATGGTGATGGCCGAAGAACCATCTCTTATATTTTAGACCTACCTTTATCTCTTCAAGATACTGAGTAAAATAGTCCTGGCTGTAACCTCCAGCGCTAATAAGCGCAGTCGTACTGGCCGAGGCGCAATGAGTCAGCACCCAGTCAACCTCCCAGTTAACCTTATCAAGATTCTTAATTCCCTCTTCAAGTTCCTCAGGCGTCGGAAGCTCCCGCTCCCACCAGCTGACACCTCTCACCCTGAAAAGCTTAGAATAATCTCGGCTCCATTTCTCGACTCTTGGATCATCCGGTTCCAAGATTCCATCACTGATATCATGCGACCTGGCACCGCCAAATGTAAATACCCGTAGCCCTTCTATTTCGAAAACCTGCCCTCTCATCAAATGCAGCACAGAAGGTCTTACCTTATGCACCTTTCCACCGTGCCACTCCTCAACCTCCATCTCATGAAGTCGGTCATGATTCTCATGATTGCCATCTATAAAAAGCGTAGTGAATGGCTTATCTTCAAGCCAATCCAGCCAGTACTTCTCGTACTTTGAATCACCGCGCCAATCCCAGACCATACCAAAATCACCAAGGATAATCACGTAATCATCCTTAGTCAATTCCTTCTGTTCAAAAAAGGACTGTCTATTTAAACGACTGATATCAGCGTGGGTATCGCCGGTCATGAAAATCATAGAGGAGCCTCCTGTTTTATTGGTGTCTTTTATCATAACACTTCAGGGGATTTGTGTCATTTAACTTGTGATATACTCCCCTTGGATTACTTTTTAATAAAAAAGACGAGCATACGCTCGTCTTTATATATATCTTATACAAATGATGTAGAAACAAGAATATCAATCATTTTTATATTGGTAACCAACATAATCAGAAGCCCAATCACCTTCAATCGAATACCTATCACCTTTGAATACTAGTTTCTCAACATCATTTACTTCATCAATAGGAATCAGAATATATATACCATGATCTCTTGAAACAATATTATTAAAATCCACTATTATATATTTCAATTCTTCACTATCATAATCATCTAGATTTTCCACAACCGAATCACATTTCTGACTTGTAACCATTAAATATAAAGCAGAACAGCTCCCAATTTCATCACACGGGATAGACCAATAATACATTTCTCCATCAATCTCAATTGTTGTATCCTCATTAATTATAATTGTACTCTCTCTGTCTTCTTTTTCATTAGTCTCAAGATCACTATTCCAAATTCCAATATATTTCTCAATTACTGTATTTTTACTTCCTCTTGATAACTTTTAAGCGATTTTATATCCCTAATCTTCTTTATACCAAAAAGCGATCCAGCTATTACAATTAGACTTGCGATAAATCCAATTATCATCCCCTTCACTAATTTTTTATTACTTTGATCAACGTATTTCTTAAGAGAATCTGCCGGGACATTTGTAGTCTCAGTCTTCTCTAGTATTTTTATCACTCCACGAACAACATCCTGTTCTGCTCCAATCTTAGTAAGATCTTGTCCTTGAAGCATTTTAAATTCTTTTGGAAGATCACTTGGATCCATATCTGCATAACATGGAACAAGTGTCTTCTCATTATTATCTTCACTTAGTTTAATAAATCTTTTCCATTCGTTTTTCACCCATACAGAATTTATGTAATCATATTTTGTACTGACAACTAACATCACCTTAGATGATTGCAACGCTGAAAAAATATATGGTTCATAATCAACGCCAAGTTTATTTTCCAAGGTAATCCTAGAGAAAAACACTTTAAGTCCTTTTTCAGTTAGCGCATCATATAATTTCTGAGCATGAACACTATCAGGTGTTCTTTCTCCCTTCTCATCCGTTTCTTTATAACATATAAAAACATCATAAGGATCTTCCTTCGATGCAACTTCAAGAATTCTCTTCTGAATATTATCTATTTCTTTTGCTTCCTGATGATATTGTTTCTCTGCAACAGGATCAGCATTTATTAGCGCCCTTTCATAATCACGATCATCAAATATACTTTCATATATCGTTCTATGACATGTTGGTACTTTTTTCCCCGTCGAAGTATCATCAACATATTCGATACCATATTTGCATAGACACTTACCCCAATACGCTTCAGATTCTTGAGGGTTTTCAACTAATATTGTCTCATATAATGCTTCGGCTTTATCAAATTCATTATTAAGTCTCTGCTCATTTGCTCTATTAAATAAATTGACAATTCTTGAATCATCAATTAAACAAACAGTTTGAGTAGTTCCACAATATTCACATGTTATTAATCTTGTATCTTCCTGTGGATGAATATCTCCGCCGCACATTTTGCATTTATATATAGCCATACTGACCCCCGAATTGTTTATAAACTATGCTTTTCTTTTACTATTGTGTGAAACACCTCCGATTTTCTCGTTTCCCACTTGTAATTTTTCTTCTACTTCCTTAACAGAAAAAACAACAATATCATGCTTTTCAAGGGTTTTCTCTCCATAAGAAGTTAACCTTGCCTTCTTAATTGAGTTCTCACTTATTTGTTTATTTAGTTTAGTAATATATCCATAATCTGATATATATCTATATATTAAAAAACAATTCTCTTTGTTTTTTCCAGGAAAAAGATTCACATCCAAACCATTTGAAACATCCCTTATTAAATGAAGATATTTACACATGCGCTTAAATGTACAAGGAGGTTTCTCCGCATCATCTGGTATAAACCACTTAACTTTTTTCTCAGCTTCTAAAATCATACCATCTTTGCATCTATCACGAACCCATCGTGCAGAAACATTCCAGTCTTTTGCAGCTTTTTTTACATCCATAAAACATTCCCTTTCTAATCATACTCAACTAATCCAAATCGTCTTCAAAAAATGTTTCTGCTTCTTGTTCAACAGGTTCAGATAATATTTCAATTTCTCCGTTTGATTTGAATCTATATATACCCTTATCTGTTGTTTCTCCTAGGATAACTGATTCACTTCCACCAGTTATAACGTAAAGCTTTTCCTTGCCAGGTATTTCAGTATATAAACAATGATTATTCATATCATATTTAATACTACTAATGCTTTCAGAGCCCTCAATTATTACACCCTTGTTTTCTTCATAATAAGAAATTTTCAAATGTTTTGAAGCCCTTGATATCACCCCTGAATACTTATTTAATCTATCAATATCTTCTTCATAGTTAGTATATTCAATTAACTTATCAAAATAATCACTTACATAATCTTCAACCACATATTCATCCTTAGATCCGTTAAAGTGTGATCGTATTAATTTCAAAGGATCCTTTGACAAACCAATCAATAAACATTTTTTATCATGAAGTTTTGTCAACTCTTCCTTTGGGGAATCATCTACAATATCAATGACTTCCAAGCATCTCTTATCTACTCCATAGAACAAAATATCATCAGAATTCCTTAACTCTGATAAATCATTTTTTACATCATTTACCAGATAATTCTTTATCTGAGTCCTAGTCTCTTCATCACCTACACTAGTTAATTCTTCTATTGCACCTTCATAGTCATCCTCATCAATCTTTTCTATAATTGATTGATATTTCTCATTCAGTTCTTTCTGCAGTTTTTCTTCCGCAGCCGCCTTCTCAGCTGCTTCTTCAGCTGCAACCGCATCAGTTATCGCCTGATTGCACTCATCGATTTTACTTGTTGAATCCTTATAACCATCTAATTCTGTGAAGATTGCAATTGCATCTTCATATTTCTGTTCTGTCATCAATGCACAGGCTTCATCATATTTTTGATTAGGAATTACAACTTTATTCTGATACGTCTTATAACCGAAAACACCAGCAACAATTAGCACCGATGCAACTGCGACAACAATAGATATTAACTTAATAGTCTTCTTAGTTTTTACCTTCTGTGCATCGAGGATTCTCTGTTGTTCATTTTTTATGTTAGTGAGTTTCTTATTACACTCATCCAATAAAGACTGGCTATCTTTATAAACGCCGATCTTGTCGAGTTCTGAAATGATACTTCTGCATTCTTGCTCATTATCAGCTTTGGGAAGTCTTTCTGTTACATCAACGTAATCTTTCTCCCTCTGTGCTTCAGCTTGGAATCTTGAGTCTATGACTTTCTTTCTTGTATCCTCAATAAACTGATCGTATTCATTTGATATCTTTTCAGCAGTTGCTTTATCCTTTTGAGATTCTGACTCTACTAACTGCTCAATCGCATCTAAATGTTTCTTCTTAACAGCTGTAATTTGAGACAAGAGTTCATCCTTAGCAAGTCTTTCCGCCTTCTTCCAGTCTTTATCCTCATAAACCTCTTTTTCTTTGTTCAGTCCGTCAACAGAAGAACTGTATGTAAGTTTATACATAAACTGATCCGTAATGTCCTTCTTCTTCAGATATCCAGGAACAGCATTCTCCTCTGCTATCTTTTCTATTTCATCTTCTTTAGGTTTACAAGCTAATAAAGAATCCTTTGATACAGAAGAAAGATTCTTAATCTGAGCCTCCAAGTAGGAATCCAAATCAGTAAAGCTTCTCTTTGCAAGAAACAATCCCAAATGTATCTCAGCATTTTCCGGATCTGAATCCATCGCCAGATCAAAATACTGAATAGCCTTTTCCCATTCACCATCTTCTAGTGCAAAATAGCCTCTTTTAACCGTTGCATTGCTATCGCCAGAAGCTTTCAATACAGCAGTTGTTTCAACCTGCTTTTTATCCCTTCCAAATATCTTGTCAATACCACGAAGAAGGTCTTGAGTTGCACCAACCTTGCCCATATCCTGAGCTTGAAGTCGAGCAAACTCTTTTGGCATATCGTAGGCATCTATATCCTTGAAACAAGGAATGAGCGTCTTCTTCTGACCAGCCTCCATTAACTGCAGAAATCTGCTCCATTCATTCTTTACCCAAACTGCATTGTAGTAATCATAACAAGTACCAAATGCTAACATTACCTTTGCGGAGTTAAGTGCAGCAAAGATGTAAGGTTCGTATTCTTGTCCTAACTTATCTTCTAGTGTAATTCTTGAGAAGAATACTCGGTATCCCTTATCAGATAATTCTTGATAGACATCCTGTGCAATAACGCTATCAATAGTTCTCTGCCCATCATCAGCTGTCTCCTTATAACAAATAAAGATATCGTAAGGTTCTTCTTTTGAAGACACCTCAACGATACCTTTACGTAATTCTTCAATCTGCTTCGCTTCTTCTCTATAGATGCTACGAGCAACTGTGTCTGAGTTCTCCATAACTAAATCAAAGTTGCTATCATCCATTACACTATCAAAAGAAGACCTATGACAAGTAGGTATCTTCTTTCCTGTCTTAGGATCATCTACATACTCAATACCATATTTACAGAGAACAAGGCCCCAGTACGCCTCCGCCTCCGATTGATACTCAGCAACTATAGACTCATATACGCCAGCAGCCTTATCGAATTCATTTTCGAAGCGCAATTTATTAGCACGCTCATATAGTTTAAGTCGTTTCTCATCGTCCGTATTGGGAATAGTCTGTTTACTGCCACAGTATTCACATTCGCATATAGTTGAATTAGGAAGAATTTTTAGTTCTCCGCCACACATTTTGCACTTTATTAATGTCATATTATTATTCACCTTTATTTTGTTGGTTCCCACACAATATTTTCAAAACCATTTCTATGATCATAAAGTGTATTAATTATTTTATTATTATCACTTATCTGAATTTTTAGTTTATCAACTCCGGACAAATCACAGACTTTAATTAAACTATCATATAGGATTACCGCTTCGTCATCCTTTTTCATCAATGTATCATACTGTTGTTTAGTGATAAACTTATGATTTCTATGTTTTTCATTACCATCTATAAATACAATAATACAAAAATCATACATTTTTCCTTCTCCTTTACCCTTTATTATTCTTACATATGCTATTTCTCTCACTTAGCAAATCACTTATACAATTTATTAATTCTTCAGTTATATTTTTCCCCTCTTCTATCTCCTGCTTTAATTCAGATATTTTATTTCCAATCCTTTTTTCAACCTCATCAGTTTTATCGGACGAAACCGGATCGCTGTACTTGAACTCCTCAGCGAGTTTCTCCAATTCTTTCTTGACCTTTTCATCGGTACATTTGCGTACAAGAGAATCAACATCCCGGCGAAGTGATTCCATCATCTCTGTGTTAGCTTTTACTCTGGTGTCCTGACGCTCTACTATATCGCGTACATTGTCCAGCTGAGCCACGCCAATCACAGTCACTCCAAGAAGCAAGAGACCAGATATGATTACAACCCAAGAAGGGATTTCAACAAACCAAGCTGATATGATGAAACCTATTGAAAGGATTAACTGTACTATCGTGTAGTAATAACCCAGTCTAAATATAGGAAATCCATATATCTTTGACTTGAGGCTATCTCCCTTATCAAAGGAGAGAAATGTTATGATAGCACCTGCTATCAGTGAAACACATCCAAAGGCAAATGCCGACCAGGCAGAAGCATTTCTTTCAAATGGAACAACAAAGAATGCAATTACGAATATGACAGTAATAACTGCATAGGTTATAACGACTACATTTTTACTTTTACCGTTCATACCGCATCCTCCTACTCTTCAGGTTTCTTTGTTCCACAATCTGGGCAGAACTTACTCTTTATTCCAGAAGTTCCACAACTAGGGCAGGTCCAACCATTATCCATAACAGGTTGAGGAGTTCCACAATCTGGACAGAATCTACTGGAAAGACCTCTTGCTCCGCAGTTAGGACAGATCCATCCATCATTTACCTGACCTGATACAACAGCGCCGAAGCCAGCGCCCACTTGAGTTGAGCCCTCCATTATTGGATTCATCGCTTCTCTGGTCATATTCATTACACCGCCCATAGCGCCTAACGTTACGCCAAGACCAGCCAAATCTCCTATTCCACTACCGCCACCAGTTCCATTTCCAGTAATGCCATTTTGCATAGCTTCTAAACCAACCTGACGAGCTGTTTCCTGCTGATAGGTGTAGCCCTTTGCCTGCATTTCAGCAGCCTCGGCAAAAGCCTGCATCTTATATGCTTCAGCCTCGGCCTGAGCCTTAATCTTAAGAGCCTCTGCATCACCCTGTGCACCAACCATCTTAAGTTGTGCTGCCGTCTGGGCTTCAACCATCTTTCTTTTCTGAGCAGCTTCTGCTTCAGCCTGACGTACCTCCTCTTCACGAACCTTAAGCGTTTTGTCTGCAAACTGTTGCTTCAATCTACGGAAGTTCGGATCATCATCAGGAGTTTGAATAACCGTGATGAAGAACTCTGGCATAATCATTCCATAATCTTCCAGGTTCTCGTTGATGGAGTCACGCATTGCTACAGACAGTTCGTCCAAATGCTCATCGACTTCCAAAATATTTATGTTCTGTTCTTTTATGATTCGAGCAAGGTTCGACTTAACCTTGTTCATTATGAGGGATTTAAATGCGCCAGTTGTGAAACCAACCGCATCTCCATTTTGTACTTCATTCTGAGTAAATCCTTGTGTGGTTCCAACCACCTTTACTAGAAACTTTCTTGAATTAGTTACACGAAGATTGAAGCTTCCACAAGCACCTATCTCTATATGTAGACCTGACGCGGGATCAAAGAGACGCACCTTCGAATCAGTGCCCCATTTGATTCCCATTTGGGTTGTAAGATTAACGAAGTATACCTCCGCATGAAACATAGTCTCTGCATTCGAAGGCAACTTAAAAGAATCCCTCATTATTGGGATATTGTTGGTTTCTAATGTATATCTGCCTGATCCAAAAAGATCCAATGCTTTTCCATCTTTATAAAATACCGCTTCCTGCGACTCATGGACGATAAGTTGAGAACCTGTATTAAAGTCTTCGATTGGATGTTTCCAGGCGAAAACATTGTTTGGCCCCTCGTATTTTATAACGCTAATAACCCCTTCTCTCTTTTCTTGTTTAAACATACCATCTTCTCCATTTTTTATATATTTTCAACAAAGAAATCCATAAAATTACTATTTATATAGTAACTCTTAACAAGGTATTAGTCAACGAGTAGCTTTTTATATAGTATATGAACTAGCGGTTGAGTTTTTGTGAAAATTAGTCCAATCTGGAGATGTTTCTATGAAGAAAAAGGTTGTTTCAATCAATGATTATGGAAAGATACGAATTACATTAAAGGATGTAATGGATAAGCAGAATATTTCCCGAAACGCCTTGGCTCGAGCAATAGATGCTAGATTTGAAGTTGTCAATAAATGGTACAACGGAAATGTTGAGAAAATAGATGCAGATGTACTCGCTAGGATATGTTTTGTACTGGAATGTGCTCCTGAGGATATAATCCACTACGAAGCAAACAATTAATATCAATCAAAATAAAAAAGACGAGTCTACGCTCGTCTTTTCTTAAATCAAGAATATACTATAACACTCTTTTCTATAGATTCAATATTTTATATCGAACAAATCCAGAAGATTCTTAAATGTATCTTGCCCATCAAGGCATGTGTCAATCAACCAGCCTTTTTCATTTTTCCATTCTGTAAGCCCTCGATAATAATACGCCTTCTTTGAATCTTCAATAATAAATGGAATCAAATTATGATGAAGACATTCCTTTAATGCAACCAGGCGGCCAACTCTACCATTTCCATCCTGAAATGGATGGATATATTCAAACTCCGCGTGTAAAGTGATTATATCCTCAATTGTCTTTTTTTCTTTGGTATTATACTCCTCAAGCAAAGCTTTCATTGCTTTATGAACATCTGCCGGTTTTGTTGTCTTTCTTCCGCCTACAACATTCGCTCGTTTTTTATAATCACCAACAGCAAACCAAGATAGCATTGAGTCCTTGGTGTCATGTTTAAGAATGTAATGAAGCTTCTTTATAATATCTTCGGTTAATTCTTCTTCGGCAACATCGATCACATAATCTATAGCTCGAAAATGATGCACCGTTTCCAATATATCATCTACAGGCACGCCATCTCCAACATCGACTGTATTAGTTTCAAAGATTAATCTCGTTTGATCTTCCGAAAGTTTACTACCCTCTATATGATTTGAATTATATGTCATCCTTACCTGAAGCTCATGATAAAGACCTCCAGACAATCTCACATCCTTTTCATCGCGAAGAATTTGAAGTATTTCATTTTCGCTAATCTCTCGCATAAGTAATTCAGATGGCACTCCAAGATAATTTGATATTCTATTAAGCGTCTTCAAAGATAAAGGTTCTTTTTTTGCAATCTTAGCTACTGTACGCGAAGAAAGTCCAAGTTCTTTGGTTAACTCAGTTTTGTTAATACCTTTTTCTTTTAAAACATTTTCAAGATTATCATATGAAATCATAAAAAACCTCCAAAATCTTTACATATTATGTCATATCAAGACAAAAAAGTAAAGATTTTGAAGGTTTTTGATTATAAAAAGTAAAGAAATGTAATCTAAACCTCAAATCTCTCGATGACAGTATCTTCCACATACTCAGCCTTCAGTTCTCCGAGTCTCGCAAAATGACCTGTCTCTTTGTGCTCTGCAATCGCATCCATACCCTTCCACTTCTCGATGAGAAGCAATACATCCGAATCAGATTCCGAAAGATAATACTCATACTTTTCATTTCCAGCCTCTGAACGACTTGAAGCGTCTATTCCTTCCGCCTTTATCTTTGCCAGAAATTCCTCTCTCTTAGATGGGAAACATTTATATGTTACATTCAATACTACCATGTTATTTCTCCTTCATTATTCTAATTGATTTTATATTAGACTGAGTTGTAATCTTCTTGAACAGAATATCCTCCTCAGCCTCAATAGCTTTATATGATAAGCCGTTATTTGAAAAGCATTCAATGATACCGTGATCTATGATGATAGTTGTTGTACCATCAACATTCGCACCTTCAATCACTGTGTCGCCTACTGAAATAGAGTACTCAGTATCATCAATTATTAAAGCCACCGGACTGCCTTCAAGATTATATTCTAACGTTGTGCCCGAGCACTCTTGCGCCTTATCAGAGTCGAAACGCTCCCACAGTTCTCTGACAGGGGCAAATGCAATTCTAAGCCCTTCTGCTGTTTCGCGAAGACTTAGTTCCATCGGAATGGACATTATCCCACGAAAACCACCTTTGTCGTTTTTAGTACGGTACCAGACAACGCTGATGGTTCTCTCTTCCACACCTGCATAAATCTGTGCAGCATAAGGAAGTGTTGTCTCATATGCAGAGAGAACCTCCGACTCAGGAATGAACTTGTATCCGTCGAAATCGCCGATCATATAGTAACCATCCGCCGACCAGAAAACCCACTTGGTCTTTTCAATATCATCCACGGATCTATTCTGTATTTCTAGTTCAAAAAGTCCTGGGCACTCCCACATCTTATCAGCTGTGAAGCGCTGGCTCTCAGTCCAGTGAATCATATCATCCGAACGGTATATTGCGAATTCATTTCCATCGAGATACAGCACCATTATGTAGGCATCGCTCTTCTCGTGATAGAAAACGAGTGGATCCCTGTTCTCACCAGCTATATGTTCCAGAACAGTACATTTCTTTTCTAAAGTCTCGCCGCCATCAGTTGAGATTGCGAGGCGCTGTACATGCTGACGTGCCATTTCCTTTGACCAGCTGTTTCGGCCACCAGAGGCGGTGTAGAAGTAAAGCAGAGCATCCTTGCCGAAGCCCGCCGCATTCTCCTTGTCGCATATAGCACAGCCCGAATAAATTGTACCAAACTCATCTGGTTCCATCGCTAAAGAACGATGCTCCCAGGTGATAAGGTCGCGACTTACCGCATGGCCCCAGTGCATGTTACCCCAGTTGATTCCGTAAGGATTCCACTGGTAGTACATATGATAGACGCCGTCTGCGTAGATGAGACCATTGGGATCATTTATCCAGCCCGACTCCGCTGTAAAGTGAAGTCTCGGCCAATACTTGTATTCGGAGTTTGGCTTTTCATCATGCAAACTTATGGCCTTCTCTAGCAATCCAGCAGACTCGCCATCCTTGTCACCGACCGTCCCATCACTAGCCGCCTCACGAATCTCCACCTGCATACCCATGAATCTTTCAACATCCATGGCGAAGTAGAAGTCCGCGTCGTCTGGGCTAAGCCTTATATCTAGTTCCTGAAACAGTTCGCCAGCCGAATAAAAGCAAAGCTTTCGCTCCGCACATTCACGACCCACAGCAAACCATATATATTTCTTATTTATAAGTATTAACATTCTATATTCCTTGATGCAATAACCTGCCACTGAGAACCGTCCCCACTGGCCGATTACTACTCATATAGTGAATTATGATACTCCAGTAGTTCATCCAGGAATGGCTTCATTGCTTCGATCTCACTTTCCTTTCGAGTCTCAATGTTGAGTATCTTTCCGCTCTCATATTCGACGTAAATATCGACTAGAAGGCCATTTGAATCTATCTCATCAGCATCAGAGCTGGTTGCCCAGCCAAAGTAACCCTCGTCATGTCCATTCAGGCCGTTACTCGAATAGCCCCACGTACTGAAGTCGTACTTGATCACCACGTCGTTCTTATCAAAAATCTCTGTCACTCTGTCATAGTAGTCATCTGGGAAAGTCGCATATTCGAACTCCTCATCGCTCGAATTCTGGGTACTATATACGCTTCTGCTGAGCAAAAACTTTTTACCGTCCTCTGCTCCCTCGTCCTTCACTGACATTTCAACAAAGTAATAGCCCGTATCTTCACCATTATATTTAAAACTTAACCTCTGGATCTGCGAAGTCTCTTTCTCAGGATATAGTCTGTCGTCACCCTTCGACGCGAACCACTCCATAAAAATATCGTAGAACTTAGCAGACCAGCCCTCCTGCGGATTATTATTTTCAGTGAAATGTAGTTCCTCTCCCGACTCATAAGTAACCGTGAAGGACTTTTCCTGATATTCAGGTGGAAGTCCTGCCGTCACATCATAGAGTCCATTTCGAGAGACAAGCTTTTCATCATCTATAACATCCTGTAACTTAGTGAGAAGTTCCTCGTCCGCCACTTCACTCATTCCGATATTCGGCTCACTGGCAACAAGCTCTCCATTTTCCTCACTGATCACGAAAGTAAAGTCATGATTCTCTTCTTTATCCCATCGCACCTCAGTGTAAAATGACACGTCCATGGCCACTATATCTTTCGAAGTAAACTCCTTAGGTGCATCCGGATCCCGCTTTGTGGTCGTGCCACCACAGATCACATCATCCCCGTCGTTATTATCCTCGGTAGTTTTATCATCAGACACATCACTCACAGGAATCTTACTTCCACAACCTGAGAACAGTCCCAGAATCATGAGCCCCACACATAAAGCTGATATACACTTTCCCCTTCTCATATAACACCCCTTTTATCAACCATTTTCTCAACACCACTACTCCTAATATACCAAAAAAGTGCAAAAAGGGACAGACCTCAGTGCAGTGGGGTCTGTCCCCATTGCACCAAGATCTGTCCCTACTAACACCTTATTGATTTACATCTGTGAATTGAACAGTGATTTAATCTTGTAAACGATGTCCTCGCTGTCGGCGTTGATCGTAGCAGCCTCATTTATCTCTGACAGCTTACGCATTGCCTCTGTATCTGCCTCTGATGTGTAGCTGATCGTATAAACAGGAATCTGTGAATCCTTGAGGGCTGGCTCGATGGTGTTCATGCTGTAACCAACATTCTGATAACCGTCGCTGAGCAGGAAGATCATAGCCTTAGCATCTGGATGATCCTTCTTAGCTTCCTCGATCATGTTCATGGCAACAACTACTGCATCGTAGCTGGCTGTTGAACCGTTGGCTGAAAGTGAATTAATACCACCCTGGAAGTAAGACTTCTGGTTCATATCGAACTTAGCGATTGGAACCTCAATCTGTACATTGTCGCTGTAGCTTACGAGACCAACATAGTTATTCTCATTAATGTACTGCATACCATTTGACAAAGACTCCTTCAGCTGGTTCATAGGATCGCCGTACATACTACCACTACAGTCTGCAACGAATACAGCGATGATGTCCTTACCGTTGTCCTTGTAAACCTTGTAGCTTTCAAGCCCCTGTGAAACCTCAGCACCAGTAAATGCAAGATCTGACTTGTAATCATCATTTGCATTGAAGCCCTTGTTTGTGGCAATCTTCTGCATCTCATCGCTGAGACAGTAATCAATGACCATATCGATAGCTGCAAGCTCATCATCAGTCTTTCCTGCCTTATCGCAGATATATGCAGGATTATCGTGTCTCATTCCAAATGGAATAAAGTCATATACGCTCTTTAAGTTCTCATCGTTAATGTATGTCTGATACTCAGTAAGGATTGCGTCCAGCTTTCCGTTAGAAGCGCTGTCTCTCATCTGCTGAGTTGTATATGCAACGTAAGGAATGTTCTGATTGAACTTTGTGAAGTTGTCCTGGCCATCCTTCAGAAGTGTAAGCAGAAGGTTAAGTCCTGTTGCACTTGTCTGTGGGTTTGTGTAACCCATGTTGAGCTGGCCATTCTGAACAGCTGATATAACAGAATTAAAATCTGTGTAAGCACCCTTCTTAACAAGGATACCAGCTGTATTACCAACCAGTCTGTCCGTATGGAGTTCAAGGTTACCTCCATTTACTATTGCGTACTCTCCAAAAAGTGTATTACTTGGAGTGTAGATATCAGGAAGATATTTTCCTGAAATGATATAGTCAGCGGCAGTTCCTGAAGGAACGGAACGTACTGTCATCGAAACAGACTGACCGTTGATTTCATTTCCCGCTCTATTGAATCTTTCAGCAACATCTATAAGCCAGCTGTCGTTGTCCTTACCAGCCTTCTCACCTGATGTAAAAATCTCGACATCAAGCTTTCCACTACCCTGAACAGCTACAGGATACTTTGCTATCTCAGGAAGCTCATCATAAAGTGTGTTGTCATCCAGTGATATAGGAGCCTTCACAGGATCCGCCTCGGTCACCTTTATATGCTTCAGCATGGACTCGGTTGTCTTACCACCCGATGAGCCCTTGAATATTGCAAAGATACCGATCATCAACACGATAATAACCGCAAAGATGATACCAACAACAATTGCAGCATTACTTTTTTTCATTTCTTAAATTCCCTCCATGTAAAGAATCCTTCACTAATAGTTCAGGATACAACTAAACGCCAAGCTGGTTCTTTCCAGAACGCTTCAGCTCTTCTAACGCTTCTATCATGTCATCTATTTCTCTAGTATCATATGACATAACATCATCATCAAGTGAAACCGAAAGCTCAACCATCTTGTTAAACTTATCTAGCATAGTCTCAGCTTCAGTACAAAGATTTTCAAGATAACTCGAATCTTTTCCTGAGATATAGTCAAATGATTCGAGATACTGTCCTGCATCTAGCAAGTATCTCTCCATCTGATTTCGAGCCTGTATATATATTTCCTTAACTTTATCATCTCTATCTTTACTAAGGAAATACTCCTCCCTATTTACCATGCTGTCCCATGCATTTACGAGACGGATACGTTCCTTAACAAAAAGCCTCTTATTACCACTCTTCAGAACACGTCCTCTTGGAGTCGATCTCTCGCGGTCTTCTTTTTTACGTTTCTTTCTTATAGACAATTTGGAGTAAATCTTATATCCTGCCCAGGCAATCGTAATTGAGATAGCGAAAACCGCTATCACAAACCCTTCCGATACATTTTCAGTACACGTTCCTAAGATAATGGAAACGATCCAAATCAGGAATATATAATTATTTCCTTTTTCCTTCAACTTTTTCTCCAAAAACCAAGCTACATCTGAAAACCACTTATCTAGCCAACTTATTCTTGCCAGATTTCTTAAGTTCTTCGAGAGCTTCGATCATGTCATCCATCTCTCTTGTGTCGTATGACATAACCTCATCATCCACTGAGACAGATAGCTCAACCATCTTGTTAAACTTATCCAGCATGTTCTGTGCTTCTGCACAGGCACCTCTGAGATAGCCTGAGTCCTTACCTGAAATGTAATCAAAAGACTCTAGATACTCGCAGGAATCTGTTACGTATCTCTCCATCTGGTTACGAGTCAGAATATATAACTCTCGTACCCTCTCATCTCTTTCATCACTGAGGAAGTACTTTTCTCTGGACATCATACTGTCCCACATATTTACAAGATGTGTACGCTCTTTAACAAAAAACTTCTGATTACCAGCTCTCAGAACCCTGGTCCTGATTCCGGCAAGATGTTTCTTCTCTTCGTTCTTATCTTCCTTGATCACCGTCAGATTCGAGAATATAGTGTATCCCGCCCAACCCAAAAGAAGTAGAACAGTGATAAAATTGGTCATCATAGCCATCGATGATTCTGCACTGCTATGATCATCGAAGAGCATTCCCGTCACCAACTTAAAGACCACAATGAGACCAAGAATCGCAATATTTATAATATTAACTTTTATTAATTTCCTTATATCCATACATGTATCCCAATGAGTCGGTTTGGCTCAGAGCCCTTTTGACTCATTTTTGAGTCAAAGTGGCTCAAAGCCGAATTGACTCATTTTAGAATTCAAAGCCCCATTTCTTGAAATAAACTAGGAGCGATTTTACGAATCGGTAGATTCCTCTTAGGTTTCCTGTATTATCTCGCTGCCAGTTGTGATATGCTGTCACATCCGGATAGAAGATAATCTTCTTGCCCTGCGTCCTAACTCTTCTAGAGAGGTCCGAATCCTCGCAGTACATAAAGTATCTGTTACTGAAACCTTTCAGCCTCTTGAGATAAGATGTTCTAGCTCCAAAGAAGCAGCCTGTACAGAACTCTATCTCTGTTGGCTCGTTCAGGTTCTCCTCCTGACGAGTATAGCGGCGGCGAAGATATTTGAATCCTGGAATCTTGCTTACAAAGACGTATCTCACTGTCGGACAGTACTTTGGCAGAAACTGTTCAGTTCCGTCATTGTTCATGATCCTTGGTGTGATAAGTCCGATGCTCTCGTCCTTCTCCAGCACCTTTGTCAGTTCTCCCACAGTGTTATCATCCAGATAAATATCAGGATTAATAACAAAATGGTAGTCGCTCTTTACACGCTTTATAATCGCGTTATGTCCTGCGCCGAAGCCCTTGTTCGCATTATCCCTGATAAGCTTTACCTCAGGGTACTTGGACTCGATCAACTCAGGTGTTCCATCAGTCGAACCATTATCATACACATACAGACTAAAATCATAGTCTTTATCTATGTTCATCTTCAACACCGAACTGATGCATCGTTCAATCGTTTTTTTATTGTTGTAGGTAACTACTCCACCTGTAATCTTCATATTTCTAATTCCTTAATCAATGAGTCAAATGGGCTCAAAGCCAAATCGACTCATTAGCACCAGATCATCTGAACGATTTTCTTGATGGCACCATTCTTATATACACCGTACTTCTGGAAGAACTCCAGCTTCTCGCGCTTGCCAGCCATGATGAGTTCAGAATACTCCTTCATCATATCAACGGTCTTCTGGCCGCTTTTTGCACGAATCCTGTCGCCATATCTCTTCAGGATATAGCTGGTCTGTCTGTAGCTGAGGTCCATATCCTTAAGGAACTTCTCTCTGCCAAAGCTGAAACGTGCCTTATATTCAGCAGTGCTTCCAGCAGCATGAGCCCCAACTGCATTTTTGCTGTGCTGTCTGTATCTGATAAGTGGCTCATCTACAAATGCCACGTGACCAGTAGCAGCTACAAGTATTGCAGCAAAATGGTCATACATGAGTACCATTTCCGAAGCAGGCGCTTCACGGAGAAGGTCTGCCGCTGCTCTATTCATCATAACGGTACATCCCGTCACTGTGTTCTGAATTAGTAGTGAACTGATACTATCTCTTACCCCATCCTCACGAGGAAGCTTCTGATAGTCGAAGAAGGATTCTGCAATCTTGCGTCCATCTTCATCCATAAGTGAAAGATCTGTATGAACAAGGATTGGTGTATCCTTTCCATACTTCTCTTCGCATTTCTTCATCTTGGCAAATGTGGTCTCTGTCTTTCTACGGTACCACATATCGTCCTGATCCGAGAACATCACATAGTCACCTGTTGCCACACTTAGTACCTTCATGAAACTTTCTGTCGGCGAGCCCGTATGTTTCGTATCATCGAGAATCTTAACTTCCATAGGATTCTCACGTTTTGCCTTATAGTATTCTACTCTCTTCTTTATGATATCAAGAGTTCTATCTGTAGATCCGTCATCTCTGATGATGAGTCTGATCTTCTCACCACTTGATCTGATGAGTCCCTCCTCAGACTGTGTCACAAGAGACTTAATCTGCTTATCAACAAACTGCTCGCCATTGTAAGTTGCGAGCAGAATATCTATTGTTTGTGTCGATGTCATTTTGCTTCCCCCGGGTAAACCTTGTCGTAATACTTCTCGTAACGAGCCTCTGACTCATTAGCAAAGGCCTCTGTTGAATCCTTCTTAAATATAACGATCAGTGTCTGGAATATCATCTTGATATCCATCCACATGGAATATTCCTCTATGTACATTAGGTCAAGAACCAGCTTATCCTTTGGTGAGGTGTTGTACTTACCAGCGATCTGGGCATAGCCAGTGATTCCCGCCTTAACTCTAAGTCGATACTCAAACTCAGGAAGATCATTTGTGTAGTTGAAGATATTTGCCAGCATCTCTGGTCTAGGACCAACTACTGACATATCGCCCTTTATAACATTCAGGAACTGTGGAATCTCATCAATTCTGAATCGTCTAAGAATACGACCAACCTTTGTGATTCTGTCGTCATCTACAACAGACAGATAATTATCCACATTTTCCTTCATGGTACGTAGCTTATAAACTGAGAAGATCTTACCACCTCTTGTAGCACGGTTCTGCTTGAAGAAAACTGCTCCACCATCGTCCAGCTTGATTGCGATTGCAGCAACCAGAACAAGTGGTGATGTGATGATAAGCGCAAGACCCGAGATCACAACATCGAAGAATCTCTTGAGTGCCTTCTGCTCAGCTCTAAGTCCAAGAGATGTAAGCTCAAACAGCGATACATCATCCAGCATAACGTGATGAGATGTTCTCTCCACAACGTCCGCCATCTCAGGATTGATATATACATTTTTCATGTTCTGATAACAGAACTCAACTATCTGTGTTCGTTCCTTTATAGGCACATCGTAAACGAAGATCGTATCGTACTTCTGTATGGTATCGCGAAGATTTTCATTTCGATAATCCATATTTCTGCAAATCTTGTACTGCAGTCTGTACTTACGCACGCTCTTACTGATCTCATCAAGAGACCTCTGAGATGAAGTTACAATGAGACACCGCTCAGGATCATAAATCTTAAAGTATATCCAGTTACCTACATAAACGCCTAGCTCGATGACTATAGCCTGCAGAATAAATATAATGATCAGGAGCCACGGTTGATCCAGCGAGAAGGTTTCATTATTATTCTCGTTTGTATTCATGACGCAGAGCATGATATACGCAACTAGGTCCGTCATAACTGACGCAAGACAAAGGGATATAATGATCGGGCGGCTCTTACGCTTTCCAACATCATAACTGCCATAAATGTTAAGAAATAGATAACCCGAAATAAGGTAACTAATGATAGTTACCGCAGAAGTTCTGTTTCGAACAAGCATCTGCCAGTTTTCGATGGCATACAGTCTGTAGAATATCCAGAACACTAAGAAATATACAATTAACTTAAGGAGCAGTACGATAAGATTGATGCACTGCTTCAGTTGCTTTTTCATTTAATCTCCCCTAAACAAAGTAAGCACATAGGTCATATTATTATATCATAAAACTTTGGATAGTAAAAGTGCATCTCCTATCCTGGAAATGCACTCTTGCTTCTTAGTGTAAGTGACACTGCTTTTCTGATATTTGAAACTCTGGTGGTCTTATAACTGCCACCATATTCGCCATCAACTGTCCAAGGAAGTTCCTCAGAACACTGGATCACAACTCGTGATGACTTCCTGGAAATGATCATGTCATCATTCAGGTCATCAACAAGAAGACAGTTAATGATACGCTGAAGCTCCACAGGAGTTTCAGGAGTCTTTATAAGCACTGATTCGAAAAGGCCGTCGGAAAATGACATATCCTTCGGCGCTATATTTTTGAAGCCGCCAATCGATAGAGAATTAGTTACCTGTCCGTATATAAAGTCGCCGCTTACCTCCTCACCATCGAAGAGCACCTTCATACGGTAACTCTTGAGATTGAAAAGTGTCTTGCTGGCTTCCAGCACATATGCTGCATGGCCGAGGGCATTTTTCAGGTTCTGCGGAGTTGAATATGATATATCAGTAAATGCACCAAAGGCAGCAACATAGATGAAAAATGTATTCTCCAGGCGTCCTACATCCACGTGGCAGATTTCACCCTCCACGATGTCACGCGCCGCCTGAACTGGATCCATGCTTATACGAAGGCTTCTTGCATAGTCATTTGTACTTCCACATGGGATGTAGCCCATATGAACACGGCGCTTGATACGTCGCTCCAGTCGCATGATTCCACCCACTGTATTATCCAGGGTTCCATCACCACCAGCACAGACTACAAGATCAAAGCTTTCCGCATTTTCGTAAACATACTTTTCTGTTTCTTCCTGACTCTTAGTTGGATAAACCTCCACTTTGTAGCCAGCATTTGAAAAGACCTCCAGAATATCGATCATCTCTGATTTAATGACCGTTCTACCCGCCTTCGGATTTACGACAAAAAGCAGTTTCTTCATTGGAAGCTTTTTTAAAGGCTTCTGCTTTATAGATTGTTCATTAATCTGACTTGTCATACTATTCTTCTTTCCAGATATCTATCCAGACCACGTTTTCTTAATTTACAAGCTGGGCAGTTTCCACAGCCGTCACCGAGAACGCCATTGTAGCATGTAAGAGTCTTCTCTCTAACCAGGTCAAAGGCGCCAAGGCTGTCAGCCAGCTCCCATGTTTCTTCCTTATCGATCCACATAAGTGGTGTGATAAGACAGAACTCATATTCCATAGCGAGATTCAGAGTTGTATTGAGAGACTTGATAAATATGTCTCTGCAGTCAGGGTATCCTGAGAAATCACTCTGAGATACACCAGTAATTATATCTGTAACGCCATGTGTCTTTGCGAAGATAGCTGCATATGTAAGGAAGAGCATATTTCTTCCCTCAACAAATGTGTTTGGAGGTCCCTGCTCAGGTGCATCTGTATCAACAGCCATATCCTCTCTTGTAAGAGAATTAGGTGCCAGCTGATTAAGCTCTGAAAGGTCGATTATTGTATGCTCAACTCCAAGCTCTGCTGCGATGCTGGCAGCACACTCCAGCTCCTTCTTATGTCTCTGACCATAGTCAAATGACACTGCGTATACTTTCTCATATATCTTAGTAGCCCATACCAGGCAGGTGGTACTGTCCTGACCACCACTGAATACAACTACCGCTTCCTTCTTATTCTTCATTTCTACTCCTTAATTTCGTGCAGTGGGGTCCGTCCCCATTGCACCAAGGTCTGTCCCCTCTTGCACCTAAATGTCATCTCTGGATAATCTCAGGTCGATGAGTCTCAGAACTCTGTCCTGAAGATCCTTATTCTTTTCAAAAGCTCCTCTAAATGTAGTCGTCAGTGTTACGGCTGGAGTATTCTTAATTCCCCTGGCTGTCATACAGCTGTGCTTTCCACTGATGATTACCGCTACGTCTGGAGACAGCGTTGCCTTCTCCATTATCTCAGCGATATCGAAGCCTATCTTCTCCTGAAGCTGTAGTCTCTTTCCTACCATATCAGCAATACGAGCAATCTTGCTGAGTCCGATAACCCTCTCGCGAGGAATGTAGGCTACATTTACCTTCATATCGTACATCAGCGCCATGTGATGCTCACAATAGCTGAATATCTCTATATCTCTAACGAGAACCATATCATTATTTGTTGGGGCATCAAATGTCTTATTGAACATGTTTGCTATCTCGTCATTTGTATAGCTAATGCCCTCAAAAATCTCACTGTACATACGAGCAACTCTGTCTGGTGTCTCGCGAAGTCCCTCTCTGTCTGGATCCTCGCCAATCGCCTCTAGGATTCCTCTGATATGCTCTCTAACTTTCTCCTGATCAACTGCCATAATTTCTCTCCATTATCTCACTTATTATCATAATTTAACATCTATTTTTCATCACAGACCAAGCTTGCGTAGCAATCTTTTTATACCCCTCGCGCATCAGGTGGCCATATGAATTTATGCTGCTGCAACTGGTTGGTAACGCCATTCATCTTATGTTCGATCATGTACTCCACAATCTCCCGCGGTTCAATCGCCCCAAACACTGGACTTAGATACACCGCAATGCCGCGCTCCACCAGGTTATACTTCTCGATCACCTCACGGGCTCTGTCCAGATCCTCCCGGCTCATCACAACAAACTTCACCGTGTCATACTCACGAAGGTAATCATAGTTCTCCATCAGCATGAACTGCTCCATTCCACTGCCAGGACACTTATAATCTAGGGTGACGGAAAGCTCATCCCTCAGGGACAGTTTCTTCGCCAGCTCGTAGAAAGGTTTGATGCTGACAGCTCCATTTGTCTCGATCTCCACACGCTTGTTAAGGGAAATGGTATCTACAACCAAGCTTTCTAAGGAGTCCTGATCCTCACCGCCTGTACTTCCACTAAGATGAAGGAGTGGTTCCCCGCCAGTAATGGTCACATTGTCCACACCGGTGCTGCGCAGGTAGTCCAGAATCTCTTCGCAACTCATCTCCTGATAGTCACCATCCGTTGGAATAGCCCAGGCTGTATCGCAATACGTACAGTTCAGGTTGCATCCGCCCAGTCGTAGAAAGACGGCCAGCTCACCAGCCCGCCGACTCTCCCCATTTATACTAATAAACTTTTCCGCTACTCTAAACATTTTTACTCCTCAAAATGAGTCAATTTGGCTTTGAGCCAAATCGACTGAGCCAAATCGACTCATTTTGTAAACTCGGCACAGTTCTCTGGTGTTTCGAAGACACGGGCACGTATTACATGGTAGCCCTTTGCCTCCATCACATCATAGAGATATTTTGCAAGGTTCTCAGCTGTTGGACGGAAGTCCAGCTCTATCATTGAGAAGCCTTCCTCTTCCATAGCTTTCTTGGTTGTCTCTCGAAGACTGCCCTTCTCAAGGAGCAGGGTGTGGTCAAGCTTTGATGCCTCTTCCTTCAGGTCGTCCTTCAGTTTTCCAAAGTCAACTACCATACCACGGTCAGGGCCCTCTGCCTTAACCTCCTCGGAACCAACCTCTACAGTTATTATCCATCTGTGTCCATGGATGTTGGCACATTTACCTTCGTAATCCTTAAGGAAATGTGCGCTGTCAAATTCTGCTTTTGTTCTTAAAATATACATATGTTTTACCTCAAAAAAATATGTCACGAGATAATAATCCCGTGACATACAAAAAACTCCTTTGATTCACGGCCCTAGTTTTGATCAGCAGGATGGTACCAACGAACTGCTAAATATGGATGCATGTTTAAGTACTGCAAATCTTTCAGCGATCCACAAATTATTTTATTTAATATAATATATTACTCTTTACTCAATCCCAAGAAAGCTCTTTACTACCGCTTCCATTTCTTCCTTCTCACATACTGTCTCGTGCATGATCGGAGCTGTACGGATTTCTTCAACAGCCTGTGGAACCTTTACAGATGAAAGCTTCTCAAGCTCATCTACAAGAGCGAAGTCGTCTAAGGAATCAAGTGATACCTTATCTCCCTCTGGTGTATCAAGAAGAGCTTCAACAACGCTTCTTGCGAACTTGTATGGGCTTGCTGTAGAAGCGATAACTGTTGGAGTATCATCTCCTGTCTCAGCCTTATACTTATCATATACATTAACGGCAACAGCTGTATGTGTATCAAGCACATAGCCATCCTCGTTATATACTGTATGGATTGTAGCAGCAACCTCATCAGTTGTAGCAAAGTTACCATAGAACTTGTACAGGTTCTTCTTCATCTCGTCAGTGATCTGATACTTACCTGTCTCGTTAAGACTCTTCATCAGCTCTGCATTCTTAGCTGCGTCATTTCCTGCAATACGGTAGATAAGACGCTCAAGGTTACTTGAAATAAGAATATCCATAGATGGTGAAGTTGTAAGGATGAACTCACGGTTACGATCATACTCGCCTGTTGAGAAGAAATCATAAAGCACCTTGTTATCATTAGATGCGCAGATGAACTTCTTAACTGGAAGACCCATTTCTGATGCATAGTAAGCAGCAAGGATGTTTCCGAAGTTACCTGTTGGAACAACTACATTTATCTCATCACCAGCCTTGATAACTCCAGCAGCTACAAGTCTTGTGTAAGAATATACATAGTAAACCATCTGTGGAACCAGACGTCCGATATTGATTGAGTTAGCTGAAGAGAACTGGAAGCCCTTCTCGTCAAGGAGCTCAGCAAGCTTCTTGTCTGAGAACATCTTCTTAACACCTGTCTGTGCATCATCGAAGTTACCTGTGATACCAGCCACAAATGTATTTGCGCCCTTCTCTGTAACCATCTGCTTCTCCTGAATTGGGCTTACGCCGTTCTTAGGATAGAATACAGCGATTCTTGTTCCAGGTACATCAGCAAAACCTGCAAGAGCAGCCTTTCCTGTATCACCTGAAGTTGCTGTAAGAATAACAATCTCCTTATCGATATTGTTCTTCTTAGCAGCTGTAGTCATAAGGTATGGCAGGATTGAAAGAGCCATATCTTTAAATGCTATAGTCTTGCCATGGAACAGTTCAAGAATGTATGAACCATGGTGATACTTTACTGGAGCGATGAGTTCTGTGTCGAACTTCTTATCATATGCTCCATTTATACAATACATGAGTTCCTCTTCTGTAAAGTCTGTAAGCATACGACTCATTACCTCATATGCTACGCCCTTGTAGTCCATTTCTGCAAGCTCCTCAAATGGAACGTCCAGCTCTGGAATCTCATCTGGCACGAACAGTCCGCCTTCTTCGGCAAGTCCCTTAAGGATAGCCTCGCTGGCTGTAGCTGTCTCATTTTCATTTCTCGTACTTCTGTAAAGGAAACCCATTTTAATTCTCACTTTCTATATAATATACCCACTTCAGAACACTACCCGAAGTGACAATGGACACTATAACACTAGTACCACCGCAGGTCAACTGACAAAGTGCCTAAACTTTTGTCCTAAAACTCGTTATTTAACGGCACTCGCCATGGTATCGGCAAAGGCACTGGATCCTTCACCAGTCAGACTAGTACCATCAGAAGAAAAATATTCCGAATGTGCCTGACCTACACTGCACCAGTCGATCAAAGTCACATTACTGTTAGACGAAGCTAGAGACGAGATAGTCGCATTAACCTCCTCATACCCAGAAATTCCTGGCGCATATGAATTAACCCAGTAGATCTTCCTGCTAGTACCTATACAATCAATTAAGTTCTGGCCTTCTGATGACGATAGAGATTCCAGCGCTCCCAGCGCTATAACTACTTTATCACCAAGAGTTCCTGAAACCTTCAATGAATTAACAATTCCAAGAACATCAGAAGCTGAACGACCTGCCTGAGCATCAACGGACGCTCCTGAAATAGAACTTGATGCTCCAGCCGCAAAAGAATCACCGATTACGGTTATAGAACTACTGCTAGACTCGCTTGAAGAATCACTGGAAGAATCACTTGAGCTTGAAGCGCTTGAGGTCGATGAACTCGACGAAGTATCACTTCCAGTATATAAATATACATCAGCGTATTTCGTACCAAATTGAAGTGCTTCCGCATGTGTATCGAAGTACACATCAATGTGGTTACCCTGAATAGCACCACCTCGGTCCTCTACGGTATAAACCTGACCCAAGATGATCATCTTTGTACCGAAGGAATATCTGCTATCCGCAGCTATGGTGTGATTAGATGTTGCTATCGCTCCACTAGCTGTGACTTTATCTGTCTTTCCACAGCAGATAACACATGGACAATATCCCGTCAGGAGGAACCGGCCAAGGTATGTTCCATCAGAATTGTTTGCATACTGTGCTGTTCCACCTGTTGAACCGCTTGAATTGTTGGATATAGTTACATTTACGCCACTACCTACATTAGTTGTATTATTCAAAGTATATTTGGACCTACGTCGTCTTGCCTCAGATGCCGCCGTGTCATCTCTTGTGTTACTTGCAAGAAGGGACTCCAACGCAAACTTGTTCTTTGCCTGTTCATCAGTCAGTTCCTTAGCGTCACTATATGCACCAACCTCATCTCTGATTCCAACCTGAGTTTCATCAGCACCGGATATACCAGAAGCGTAATATGACATTCTATTGAAAGCTGGCTCATTAATATTGTTTTCGTAAAGTGGGGTTATAGAAATCATCTTTGCCATAACCTCAGTATTGGCCGACCTCTTCTGAATTACTGTCGCAATACAGGCAATTAACATGGCAGCAACTACCACAACCGAACCGATGGTCTTATAATTTTCAGTTATAAATTTCTTAAAGTCCTTCAAAACACATCTCCATCTTATGCATAATATTTCCCTCTATAAACACTAAAAAATAGCAGTGTTATACATCATAGAAATATAACACTGCTATATAAAACGGTCAACTGAACTTTTTGTGACTACTTTTCCTCTTCGAACTTCACGCCTTTAGCATTTGCAATTCTCTCTGCCTCTGAGCCCTTCTTACCACATATAGTAGCCTTGCCAGCATCCATAAATGTTCTGGATGAAATATATGTTACACTTTCAGGTATATGAACCTTTGCATGTGTAGAGTAGAAGTTTCCAGTTCTTATAGAAGTAAGACTATCCGGCAGGAAGATTTCATCTGCATTATCAAGGTATATAGCTGCTCCAGCTTCAATAGATGTAGTTGTTTCAGCTACTGTAATCTTTCCATCCTTTGCACGAGGAATAGCCAGAAGCTCCGTTCCATCCTTATTGTAAAGAAGGCCCTTATAAGAAGCATACTTCTTGTTCTTCTTACTTACACTTACCTTCTTAAGTGATGGTGCCCAGCTGATTGCATTTCCTGATGTAGATCCTACACGAACACCGATATCTGTAAGTGATGAAGGAATCACAATCTCCTCAAGATGTTCATTATCCTCAAAGAGTCCAGCACTAAGAGTCTGTACTCCATCAGGAATCTCAAACTTCTTATCCTTCTTATTAGATGGATAAACCAGCAGCTCCTTCAGGTCGTAGCTGTAAAGAACATCGTCATGTACCTGGAAGGATCTGTTATCCTTACTTACTGTAATATTCTCAAGACTGAACATCATATTAATAGATACAATATTCTTAAGTGACTTTCCGATAGTCAGATCAGTAACACCATAGAGTGACTCACCGTTCAGAGTCTTAACTGAATCAGAAAGCACTAGCTTTGTAACACTATCCTTATTCAGTGACAGGAAGTCATCTGTATAAACGCTGACGATACCATCTGGAATAACCAGCTCACTTGAATCTACAGCAGGTGCAAGAATCAGACCGTCGCCATACTTATTAGTAATGAAGCCCTCCAGGGATCCATAAGTCTCATTATTCTCATCAACTTCGAAGGCCTTAACCTTAAGACCCACGAAAGCCTGCTTACCGATAGTCTTAACATTTGGTCCTATAATAACCTTATCTACTGGAGTTTTATCTCCCATAACGAAAGCGCCAAATGCAAAGTCGCCAATATCTTCTAACGAAGAAGGCAGTGAGAACTCACCACTTATAAAATCAGTAGCGCCGTAGAATGCACCATCATCAATCATTCGAAGACCTTCTGGGAAGGTAACTGACTTGATGTATGGATTCTCTCTAAATGCCTGAGCTCCAACAATCTCAGTTCCCTCAGGGATTGCAAAGCTCTCTTCATGGCTGAGGCACTCAATAAGTGTCTTGCCATCAGCAGTATACATAGCACCGTCCTTAAGTATGTAGCTTTCATTTCCTTCAAATGTAACATTTGCCGAACATGGCAGTGCGTCACAACCATAATAAGTAATGGATGTAGGAACAGTTATATCTGTAACATTTTTCGAACTGAAGAATGCGAAGTTATCCAGATTCTGAAGTCCTTCCGGAAGTGTTACAGTGGTCAGCTCATCTATATAACTAAATGCCCCCTCGCCGATTCTCTTAACAGTTGAAGGAAGATTTACCTCCGTCAGATGAGTCTGTGCAAAAGCATCTCCATGTATTTTTTCTACTCCTTCAGGAATAGTAACACTCTTTAGTTCAGTATTTTTGAAGCAGTTCTCATCGATATCTGTAACTGTTTTATCTAAAATTGTTGCTGGAAGCTCCAGTTCTGTATCTGATCCTTCATATGAATTGAGTCTTGCATGGTCGCTATATACAGATGCTTCAATGCTTCCCTTCTCAGTTGTGATAGTTGTCTTAGTTCTAGGATTTCTAGTGAAATCAACAATGTCGGTAGCGTATTTGTTACCCTTTACATCCTTGATAATAATCTGACAAATAAACTGTTCATCCATCTCAGATAGATGCTTCTGTTTGAAACAGAAGTTATCGCCGAGCGCTGTGTAGCTCATATAAAATGTACCATCGCGGTCCCACTCTGTATATGGAAGCATATTGCCCTCTGCATTTGTAACAGGAAGATAGGTTGGTGCATAGTATGCCATATAACCCCAGCCCTCTGGGCTAATATCATTCTTACCTACGATGTCATTATCAGAAACTGTATCGAAGCTAAGAATCTCTGGCTCATGTCCGTCCTTAACAGCCACGTTACAAACAACTGACTCAAGAGATGTATTAGGAAAATCAATGATAGAACTTATAAGGTACTGTCCATTTGAACGATAAACATCTACACCACCAAAGTTAACATCCACCTGTTTGAAAGGCCAGATTATTTTTTCACCATATGCATCTGCAACAAATACCTCTGGATCATAAGGAACCTTGAGAGTTCCGTCACTGTCTGGTTTTATTTCTACATCCGTAAGTACTGGTACATATGCGTTATCAAAACTTGATGTTTCATTCTTGTAGAATATTGAATAAGATGCGGATACCATATGAAGCATCTGCTCTTTTGAAAGCTTTACACTAAGTGAATTCTCAGAATAAATATACAGATCACCCTCACCTGCCGCTGGTGCAGTAGGAGTTTCCGTGTTTTCTTCTGAAGGCGTCTCTGTATTTGCCTCAGTACTAGCTTCTGTTGTAGCCTCAGTTGTGGCCTCTGTTGTGGCCTCAGTGCTTGCTTCTGTTGTAGCTTCTGTTGTAGCCTCAGTACTTGCCTCTGTATTTGCTTCTGTAAGCTCCTCTGTTGCTGGCTCCTCTGAAGTTGCTTCTGTCGACTGCTCCAGTTCTGTATAGAAGGAAGCAATATCCTCACCGCCACTTTCCCAGGCAGTAGCAAATGCCTTCACAAAGGTTGTGTAGTTTTCGGCAACTGAGATAGTATCGATAACATTTGCACCGTAATACTGATAGAACATCTGACTATCATATGGGAAATAGATTGAGATACCACTTGTACCGTCTATGTTTGAACCCTGCTTGATTACGAATTCGTCCACAGCAGCGTCAAGCTTCTCGGCAGATGCTGAATACATTCCGTTAAACTCAGTTGCGATGGAGCCGATATCGATCTGATCGATAGCGTCGCTCTTAGAACCGTAGGCTGCAGAACCGCAGTTGATAGTACCATCTCTCGCCTGAACAATCTCACTGTAGTCGCCGCTTCCCAGTCCTTCGTACATGTCGCCGAAGATATCATTTAGCGCCTCATCAACTTCATCAACCTTGGAAAGGTCCATACATGACAAGGTGTACATTGGGTTCTTCATCATGCTTGCATACTGATCGTAGAAAGATGTGAAGGTGTCAATAGCGTTACCGGCAACTGCCTTTGGATCGCTGGTTGTGTTATATGTGCTCAGGAAGCTGTAGTTCCAGCCCATTCCAGGCTCAACTTCCTGTGAAGCAACCATGTATTTAGCATAATCTGAAAACAGGGTTGCATACTCTACTGATGCCATAAGGCATGCATCGAAACCTACGAAATCAAGCTTGTTCTTCTTATTAAAGTCAGATGCTGACATAGCTGCTGCAAGCTCTGCGAAGGTCATAGTATCATTTTTATGAAGCTCATCCAGTCCATAGCCATAAACAGGACCTGAACCGTGATCCCAGAAAATAAGGGAATAATGGTCAGCCTTGTAATTCTTTGTACAGAAATTCAGGAAGCCAAGAAGTGTACCTGGGTCACCCATGTTGTTTATATCTTCAGTCTCGCCATCAAGGTAATATCCCTTGCTGCCCTCAACTCTGACAACATAGTTCTTGTCACTGGACACATCAAACTTCCACTGGCTGGCACCACCAGTAAAGATAACGATATTTGTCTTGCTAGTATCAACGCCACTTCCGATCATCTCAGAAAGATCCATAGATGCTGCACCAGCTTCACTCTCAAGGTTTGAACCTATCATATAGATCATTACTGTATTCTCTGAAGCCACGTTTTTAAGACTATCGTTCTTCTGAATCTGAATAGGCGTAACATTTCCTCCGGAGAATAAGCTGTCCGCATTAGTATTATCCAGAGTCGTATCACCTCTGGAGCCATCTCCTGGAGTCGCTGCATCCTCCTCACTGGAGTACTGAGAAGAATTTGTGTTATCAGTGCCCTTCTTTTTCAGAACGATAAGAATCGCTGTGCCCATCAAAAGAAGAAGCGCAGCGACTGCGATAATAACTATCACTATACTTTTTTTACTTCTATTTTCCTTCATACCATTACCCTTCATAAATGAGCCCTTTTGACTCATTATTACTATATGTTACTTTAGTGTTTTTTTTGCGGCAAAGTGTTGCGCACTTTGTGTTCTTGAGACCCATTATTCCCCAAGATGTTTTATGAGCGTAATCAGTTCTTCAGCACTCTCAATCTCACACACTCGTTTTCTAAGCTTTGCACTATTATAAATGCCTTCAGTGTACCACGCAATATGCTTTCGCATCTCTCTGACACCAATATATTCGCCCTTTTCCTGAAGCATAAGCTCAATATGTCTAAGCATCATATCCCTTATCTCATCCAGCTCTGGTCTAGGCGGAACTGCATCCATCCCCTTCTCAAGACCAGTCTTAATTTCACGGAACACCCAAGGATTTCCCTTAGCGGCTCTTGCAACCATAAAGGAGTCGCATCCCGTCTCCTCCTTCATTCGGAGTACATCCTCAGCGTTGCATATATCTCCATTTCCGATAACAGGAATAGAAACTCTTTCTTTAACTTCTTTAATTATGGACCAGTCTGCTTTTCCCGAATAGTACTGCTCTCTGGTCCTTGCGTGAACAGCAACCGCTGCAGCGCCGCCTCTTTCGGCAGCCTCCGCAACATCCGGTGCATTTTTTGTATCGGCCGTAAATCCTGCTCTGATCTTTACTGTAACCGGTACTTCCACTGCATTCACAATCGCCCTGACGATCTGTTCCACCAATTCAGGTTTCTTCATCAGTGCCGAACCCTCACCGTTATTTACAATCTTGGGAACCGGGCATCCCATATTTATATCTATGAAATCGTACCGGGTCCTCGCCAAATGTGATTCCCCATCATCACACTTAAGCAGCTTCGCAGCTTCCCCAGCCATAATTTCCGGATCACTTCCGAAAAGCTGAATTCCTACAGGACGTTCAAAGTCGTTGGTTGCAAGAAGAATATCGGTCTTAGGGCTGCCATAATAAAGTCCCTTGGCCGATACCATTTCAGTAACCATTACATCTGCGCCCTGCTCTTTGCACAGAATGCGAAAAGGCAGGTCTGTCACGCCTGCCATTGGTCCTAAAAATATTTTATTTTCGAACATCGCTTTATTCATATTACTGTTTGTCGTAGATTATACGGAGGCCATGAAGTGTAAGTTCTGGATCGTATACATCGATAGCGTCCGTTGCTTCAGATATCATTTTGCCAAGACCGCCAGTTGCAACAACCTTTATGTCTGAAAGACCTGACTCCTTCTTCATTGCCTTGATTATATACTCGGTCTGACCGATGTAACCGTAGTAGATACCGGCCTGCATGCTGGAAACCGTATCCTTACCCAGGACTGTATCCACCTTCTGAATAGCAACCTCAGGCAGCTTTGCAGTACCTGTCCACAGTGCGTTGGCCGCAAGTCGGATACCAGGCGAAGTTACACCAGCGGCAAATGTACCGTCTGCCAGTACAAGATCGTGAGTAGTCGCTGTTCCAAAATCCACTACGATAACTGGACCGCCATACATCTCATAGGCTGCAACCGCATCCACAAGTCTGTCTGCACCTAGTTCCTTTGGATTTGGGATAGCAAGTCTGATTCCTGACTTGATTCCAGGTGCAACGATAAGTGGCTCACACTCAAAATATTTAATGATTCCACTGGTCAGTGAATGCATGATATTAGGAACAACTGAGGAGATGATAACTGCACTGATCTTTGCATCCTCGATTCCATTTACCTGTAACCACTGTCTCAGGAACACACCGTACTCATCTGAGGTACGGGAAGTCTTTGTGATCATACGGAACTGCTTTACAAGCACATCCTTATCGAAAAGACCTACTGTAATATTTGTATTTCCAACATCAATTGCGAATAACATATTTATTCCTCACATAAAGATAATACTATACTTCTCCACCAGGTTTCATCATTATCAGTAACTCATAGTACTCTTCCAGCTGCTCGAAAAGCTCTCTCTTCTCCATCCTCAGCTGATTAACCTTAAGGCCGCTTCCAATCTCATCATAAAGAAGATCATCTTCCTTGAAATCAGTTGCGATGGAAAGACCGCCTTCATCATCAAAATAAAGGAAGATCTCGCCGCCAATCTCCTCAGTAAAGATCACAAGAGCGATACGGAGCTCGTCCTGAATCTTCTTTGGAAGGTTTGCATATTTAGGATTGAAGTAGAACTTCTGAGTGTACTTAGAAGCACTACAAAGAATCTGTTCTTCTGTCATATCTTTTCTCGACTTTCTAGTTTTACGCTTCGCTCCGCAAGGTCAACTTAGTTGACTTATTTCAGGGTAGCTTCAATTACGTCGGACATATCGTACATTCCAGCTGGCTTTCCAGCAAGGAACTTAGCAGCGCTGACTGCACCATTTCCGAAAATGCTACGTGAATATGCAATATGACGAAGCTCAATAACCTCATCCTGTCCAGCAAAGATTACATCGTGTGTTCCAGGAATTGAACCACCACGTACTGCAGAGATTCCAAGTTCCTTAGTTCCTCTCTTCTCTCTGCGGTCGCTTCTGTCATAAACATAATCAAAGCATCCGCCAGCCGCATCATTGATTGCATCTGCAAGTGCAAGCGCTGTACCAGATGGTGCGTCCAGCTTATTGTGATGATGCTGCTCAACGATCTCAACATCGAATCCATTTGGACAGAATACTGATGTTGCTGTCTTCAGCATCTTAATGATTGTATTGATACCTAGGCTCATGTTAGCAGACTTAAGAATTGCCACCTTCTTGCTTGCTTCCTGGATATTCTCCAGCTGCTCTGGACTAAAGCCAGTTGTGCAAAGAACTACAGGAGTGTTAGTCTCCTCAGCATATTTTAAAAGCCCCTCGAGAACCTTTGGTGATGAGAAGTCGATTATCGCATCGGCCTTAACATTCACCTCAGAAATACTCTTATATACAGGATATCCAAGAGTTCCATCGTCGAAAACATCAACGCCCGCAACGATCTCAGCATCCACATCTTCTTTTACTATATCACTGATCACGCGACCCATACGTCCGCTACAACCACTCATTATTATCTTAGTCATGTCTATTCCTTTCTAACCTAGTCAACCGGTCTTAATTAGAACTCGATTCCGTACTCACGCATAGCCTTCTCAAGCTTAGCTGCGTTCTCAGGCTCCATCTCAGTAAGTGGAAGACGAACAACTCCGTTAGTCATTCCCATAAGCTGAGTTGCCTTCTTAACAGGTATAGGATTAACCTCGCAGAAGAGAGCCTTGCAAAGATCGATAGCCTTAAGCTGAAGATCCATAGAACCCTTGATGTCGCCATCAAAGAACTTCTGGCAAAGATCATGAGTATCATCTGGGATGATATTAGCTGTTACAGAAATAACACCGATTCCACCAAGTGAAAGAAGTGGAAGAATCTGATCATCGTTTCCAGAATAAATGTCAATGCAACCGTTAGCAAGGTGTGCGAGCTCTGCAACCTGTGATATGTTGCCTGATGCTTCCTTAATAGCAACTACATTTTCAATCTCTTTAGCCATCTTTACAGCTGTAGCTGGAAGGATGTTGCAGCCTGTTCTACTTGGAACGTTATATACGATAATAGGTGTCTTAACAGCCTCTGAAACCTTTGCATAGTGCTGAACAAGACCGTTCTGTGTACACTTGTTGTAGTAAGGTGTAACCATAAGAAGTCCGTCAACGCCACACTTCTCAGCTTCTACTGAAAGCTCAATAGCTGTAGCTGTATCGTTAGAACCTGTTCCTGCGATTACAGGAATGCGTCCGTTTGCCTGCTCTGCTACAACTGCGATACACTCAAGATGCTCCTCAACTGTCATAGTTGCTGACTCACCTGATGTTCCACATACGATGATTGCATCTGTCTTATGATCAACATGATAATCTGTAAGCTTTCTTAACTGGTCATAATCTACTGCACCACTTTCCTTAAATGGTGTTACTAATGCTACTCCTGATCCCTTAAAAATTGACATTACCTTGTCCTCCTTAAAATAAATGATAGTTTTTCCGTCAGTCCACTAACTTCTAAATTTCATTAATTACTCAGAAAAAAATGGACCGAAGACGGGCGTTCGGTCCATTAGATAATTCATTCATCTCATTCGAATAATCTGTTTAACCGTAGCACTCCATCCTGCATGCAAGATGACAGTCCTTAGACTCTTAATCTAAGTCCCAGATCATATAGCTTCTGGACTATATGTCTTCGGCGAATCTTCCTTTCTCATATCATCATCTGAGCCAGTCTCATCAGATACGTTACTAATAATCTTCGCGTCCTCTACACTTCTCACAAATATAACACCTACACTACCCAGTGTCAATCTCAAAATTATGCCAAATGGCATCTCTCCATAACTCTTTATAGGAAGAGCATGTCGGCCTTCTGAATTCTCTGACGCAGGAACTCATAAGCCACTATTGTAGCAGATGCCCCGGCATTCAGACTTTCAAGCTCACCCACCATAGGGATTCTTAAAAGCTTGTCTGCTTCAGCAGTAATTTCTTCTGAGAGACCCTGTCCCTCATTTCCGATCATGAAGGCAGATGGGCCAGTGAAGTCCATATCGTACATGGACTTGCCATCAAGATGCATACCATAAACGGTGATACCTTCTTCCTTCATCCTTCTTATATCCCCCAGAAGGTCATAGGTTATAGCTATCTTCTTTCTAAAGATAGAGCCCATAGTTGCACGAACAACCTTTGGACTATATATATCCACTGAGTCATAGCTTACAAGGATTCCGGTTGCTCCGGCACCTTCTGCAGACCTGATGATGGTTCCCATATTTCCTGGGTCTTGAAGTCTTTCAGCTATGATGATCATAGGAGGTGTATCAGTCTTTTTGAGAAGATCATTCAAGGTATATGTATGCATCTTTACAAGTGCCGCAATACCCTGTGGCTTCTCCGTATTTGTAAGCTTCCTTAGAACCTCTTTAGAGACAATAAAACATTTGCCATTATCAACTGCATAGGAAACAGCTCTCAGAAGCTTGCTGTCAGCATCCACCTCTCGATCATAATAATCCTGAGTCACGAATATCTGATCAATATCCTTAAGCGGAATCTCACGAGTCATGCGAGGTCCCTCAACCAGATACTTTCCGGAGTACTTACGTTCCTTCGGACTACTCATTATCTTTGTAACTCTCTTAACTCTTTCGTTTTTTACTGAAGTAATCTTCTCCATATATTTCCCCTTAATATACTCAATAAGATTCTTCCACTCGCCTTCAAATGTTACTGCGGGTTTTTATCACGAACAAGCACCTTGTCTGTTCCATATTCCAGCTTAAGCGCTCTCTCCACACCTGAATCAAGATCAACTGTGGTAACAAGCTTCTTCCACTGGTTTTCCTCCAGCAGCTGAACAAAAACTGGCGAGTAACCCTTATGTTCTTTTAATATATCAGTCATTGCAGATGAATGCTTTGTGAAGTCTTCCATGTTATCAAAGCACACCCAAAGCTCCATGTTCTCTGAACGCTGTCTATAAACGATCTCGTTCATAGAATAGATATCCGACGCTATGAATCTGCAATCTCTGTCCGATACCTGAGCACGTCCTGAAATAATTATACTATTACCTTCTTCAATGAGCCCGCGATACTTTTCGTAAGTCCTTGAATAAACCACAACTTCAACAACGCCATACAGATCTTCCACCTGAAGTGTGGCCATATTCTCGCCACGTCTAGTGATTATATGCTTCACCTCATCGATGATACCACCCAGAGTATACTGTTTGCCATCCTCAGCTTCAGCCATCTCTGTCTCTTCATCGAGAATGAATTCAGCAGTGGTAATATCGGTCTTCGCATCAAGGATATCTCTATAATCATCCAGCGGATGTCCACTTACGTAAAGACCCAACATCTGCTTCTCGCCACTGAGAAGTATATCTTTTGAAAACTCAGGCACATTTGGAAAATCAATGTTGAACTGTTCCTGATCCTCTTCCCCCATAAAGTCTATAAGAGACATCTGACCAGTTGCATTCTTCTTCTTTTCAGCATTGACAGCATCTGCTATGTCGGTAAATGCGGTCATCATCTGCTTGCGATTTGCTCCGAAGCAGTCAAATGCCCCCGCCATAATAAAGCTTTCCACGCATCGCTTATTTGCTTCCTTTCCTGACATACGGCTCATGTAATCTCGCATATCCTTGAAAGGACCATTGGCTGCACGTTCATCCATGATTGCTCTAACAACGCCATCTCCAACAGATCTTATAGCTGACATACCATAACGTATCGCATCGCCTGATACCGTGAAGCGATCCTCACTTTCATTGATATCAGGAGTCAGGATCTTGATGCCCATCCTCTTAACTGCTTCTATATAGAACCTGAGCTTTGGCGCCTTATCTCTTACAGATGTAAGAAGGGCTGCCATATAATCTAGCGGATAATACTTCTTCAGATATGCAGTCTGGTAAGTAACTACACAGTAGGCTGCAGCGTGGGACTTGTTAAATGCATAGCTGGCAAAGTCCGTCATCTCATCGAAGATCTTATTCGCAATATCCTCACTGATTCCATTTTTAATACATCCTGGAACGCCTATCTCTTCATTTCCATAAACGAAGTACTCGCGTTCTTTCTCCATAACGCCTGCCTTCTTCTTAGACATGGCACGGCGCACCTCATCAGACTTACCCATGCTGTAGCCGGCCAGAGACATAACAATCTGCATAACCTGCTCCTGGTAAACAATACAGCCATAGGTATTCTCCAGAATTGGCCTCAGTTCAGGGGTATCGTACTGAATATCATCAGCATTATTCTTACCCTTAAGATACTGAGGGATAAAGTCCATAGGACCTGGACGATACAAGGAGATTCCCGCAACCACATCCTCAAGGTTCTGTGGCTTCAGATCCTTCATGAACCTCTGCATTCCCTGAGACTCCAGCTGGAAGATACCAGCGCAGTCGCCAGATGCAATCAGCTCAAACACGGCTGGATCAGCCATGTTGATATTATCAATATCTATATCCTCGCCAGTTCGCTCCTTTATACTTCGAAGCGCCTCAACGATAACTGTCAGATTTCGAAGTCCCAGGAAGTCCATCTTGAGAAGTCCCAGCTGCTCCAGTGTGTCCTTCTCAAACTGAGTCTGAATACCGCCCTCACTTCCGTTACGGGACAGCGGTACATATTCAACGATTGGCTCACGGCCGATAACTACACCCGCCGCATGCTTTGAAGGATGACTAGGAACTCCCTCTAGCTTAACAGCCATATCAATCAGATACTTAACATCTCCGCCCTCATTATAGAACTGGATAAAGTCCGGGCTCTCCTTCAGCGCCTGAGCCAGAGTCATGGTATTGGCTCCGTTCGGAATAGCCTTCGCCACCTTATCAACCTTGCTGGCAGGAATTCGATCGGTACCTAGAACACGTCCAACGCTTCTGATAGCATTTCGCGCTGCAAGGGTGCCAAATGAAATTATCTGCACTACCTTTTCGGCACCGTACTTTTCAGAAACATACCGGATCATCTCCTGTCTACCCTCAGGGGCAAAGTCAATATCTATATCGGGCATGCTGACACGTTCAGGATTCAGGAATCTCTCAAAGATAAGTCCATATCTGAACGGATCAATATTTGTAATCTTAAGCGAATAGGAAACCAGACTTCCTGCAGCAGAGCCTCGTCCAGGGCCAACCGCGATGCCGTGACTCTTGGCATAATTCACGTAGTCCCAAACAATCAGGAAATAATCAACGAATCCCATGTCCCTGATGATTCCCAGCTCGTGCTCCATCCTCTTCTCAAGAGTAGGTCTCATATCCTTATATTGTTCAACTGGATATCTTTCATCCAGTCCCGTATGACAAAGATAAGTCAGATACTCCAGCGCGTCCTTGTAGCCCTCAGGAATATCGTACTTTGGCAGCTTCTGCTCGCCAAATGTAATCTTAACATTACATCTTTCTGCAATCTTATGAGTATTCTCCACTGCTTCGGGAGCAAATGGAAACAGCGCTTTCATTTCCTCTTCAGACCTGAGATAATACTCTCCCTCTTTATAGGTCATCTTCCTATCAGGAGAATCCAGTGTCTGCTTGGTCTGCATGCAGATTAGAATATTATGAGCCTCAGAATCCTCCGCCCTTACATAGTGAGAATCGTTGGTGCAGACAAGCGGAATTCCTGTTTCCTGAGAAATCCTGTAAATATCTGGATTAACCAGTGCATCCTCTGGCAGTCCATGATTCTGCATCTCCAGGAAGTAATTATTCTCGCCGAATATATCCCTATATTCCAGCGCCGCAGACTTTGCTTCCTCATAGAGTCTGCGTCTAAGGTAAAATGCTACTTCTCCCTGCAGGCATGCCGAAAGACAGATAACACCTTCGCTATACTTTCTAAGTGTCTCCTTATCAACTCGAGGCTTATAGTAGAAGCCGTCGATAAAACCTGTAGAAACAATCTTCGTCAGGTTCTTGTAGCCCGTATCATTTTCGGCCAGAAGAATCAGATGGTAGTATCTCTCATCATTGTCGCCAACTTCTCTATCGAAGCGACTTCCCGGAGATACATATACCTCACAACCAAGGATTGGTTTAATCCCCTGCTTCTGACACTCTTTATAGAACTCAATAACGCCATACATTACGCCATGATCAGTTATTGCAAGACTATCAAACCCAAGTTCCTTAGCTCTGGAAACCAGATCCGGAATCTTAGCAAAGCCATCCAGAAGGCTGTATACTGTATGCACATGTAAATGAGTAAATGCCATATCTTATCCTTATATCATTTGTTTTGTAGTAACTTAGTAGTGAATTAGTACTAACTACATTATTTAGTAGTATTTTAGTGCTAACTATATTAATGTGTGCGACGAATATCGCGCTTTAATCTTCTGCTATACTTTCGAGAAAGCTTCTTCTCCAGCTTATTGGAATACTTCTTCTCCAGTCTCTTCTCAAGACGTTTCTTATACTTCTTACGCTTCAGATACTTTCGATAACCCTTAACATATCGACGTGCATAGTCAAATGCAACATCTTCGCCTTCTTCAGCGAGAATATTAAGAAGCCTCTCCAGCTGCTTCTTAGTATATGGATGAAGGATATTCTTGCTCTTGCCATTCATATAATATTCAAGGGCAGATCTATCCGTATAATCCTTGCCGCGATAGACCTTGCTGGCAGCCACACGGTCGCAAAACATTTCTACTATATAGTTATCAGGCATCTTCATACCTGTAACACTGCCATCTCTCTTATCCAGGTCATAATCCAGCCAGTACTCTAAATGATGCTTATTGCGCCCCTTATGATGAAGCCACGAAGAGGTATAACCCTTATCCTCACGTTCAGCTTCATTTGGACTTCTGGTACCCTGATAATACTTAGCTCCAACCGAAAACTCTGTCCACGAATACTTCGACAGATCATGAAGTATCCCCTGCAGGTATAGTCCACATCTAAAGCAATTTTTACCAACAAGCAGCTTATGCTCATTGATAGTTGAGAGGTGCTTATACCACTTCTTATCTTTTATCTCATTTAATAGTCCAAACATTATGACGAGTACCTTATCCTTTTGTATTTCTATCTTTAAACATACATAGTCATTATACCACCTTAGGACGATTCTTTCATTCACTATTTTATGATTCACAAACTCTTTTTGTATGCTTTCAGGCGACAAAAAAAGGTGGGCCAGGCTAAGCCCGACCCACCCGAGAGAAAGTTTACTATTATATAATAGTATTACTAACTTGGTAGTTTTGTATATTGACTAATTACCAACAAGCACCATCAGCGCCTACCCAGTAACCATCAATATACTGATTTGTAAGCATGTAACCATCTCCGCCGAAGTAGTACCAATATCCGTCTATCTTCAGCCAGCAGTTTGTTGCATACCAACCTGTTGTGTCTTCGTACCACCATCCGTTAGCATCCTGATGCCATGATCCAGTTGGCTGATATGTCCAAGCGCCATTGGAACCTAACCAATATCCGCCTCTCCACTCATTCTCTGCTCTGTAGCCTGAGCTATCAAAGTAGTACCACTGTCCATCGATCTTCTGCCAACAGTTTGCTGGATACCAGCCGACTTCGTCTTCATACCACCATCCGGTGCTGTTTGACTTCCAGCCACCCTTAGGTCCGTATGTCTGACTTCCGTCTGCGTTGTACCAAACTCCGTCAACCCATTCTCCGAAATAAGTTGGCTTAGGTGTTGTAACAGACTTATATGTTGCTTCTGCTGTTGTAAGTATAGTTACTATTTCCTGACTAATATACTGCTTCTGATCAGCTGAAAGTGCATCATATGCGCTTCTTGCTGCATCTATAGCACTCTTAGAATCTGCTGTTACAGGAGAGCCTATTGCATTAATCTTTGTGATAACTGCATTTGCTGCTGCCTGATCAGCTGCCTTCTTAGCTGCTGCTTCTTCTGCTGCCTTCTTAGCTGCTGCTTCCTCTGCTGCCTTCTTAGCTGCTGCTTCCTCTGCTGCCTTCTTAGCTGCCGCTGCTGCTGCCGCCTCTTCTTCTTCCTTTGTTAAAGTAGAATCTGTCTTAACAGAGTTGATAGCCTTCTTTGCATTTGCAAGTGCTTCTGCAACTGCCTCAGGTGTAGTAGCTGCATTAATAGCTGCGATACCTGCATTCTTAGCATTTGTAAGTTCTGTCTGCTGAGCTGCACGGTAATCGGACTGATTCTTTGCATCATATACATCCTCAAGTCTGTCAGCTGCATTTGTCTTTGCGTCTGCAAGAGACTTAGCTTCGCTATTAGCCTGCTGATCATTCTCAACCTTAGCGAGTCTGTTCTTAGCATCTGTAAGTGCCTGCTCAACCTGTTCTTCTGTCTCAACACTCTCGGCATTAATATCATTCTGACCTTCTTTATATGCTGCTTCAAGAGCATCAGCCTGGTCACCTGTGTAGTTACCAGTTGCCATTAATGTATCATAGCTATCCTTGAGACGTTTCAGAGCATCTTCCTTAGATACAGGTACATCTTCTTCGCCCTTTTCCCAAGCTGCATAAAGAATAATGTTATCTGCAACCTTTTCTATATTGTATGTTGCAGTAGCTCCATACTCGAACTCTGCTGCTGTTGGATTTTCTGTTGTTGACCATCCAAGGAATGTATATCCCTTTCTGTATGGTGTTCTCATTACTACATCATCAAACTTAACAACAAATGTATCGTTCCAAGCCACTTCCTGAGTCTCTGGAAGATTTGTTACATTCTTCTGATCCTCTGATGAGAAGTAAACTTTATACTTACGTGTTGTCTTGTATACTGGATACATCGTTACATCAGCATTGTAGTTATTATAAAGCTTAGCTATAACAACTGCTGAATAATTTCCATTAAGTACAAACTTATCAGGTGAGGAATATTCATTCATACCGTCAACTGATGCAGTAGGAGGATTCTGGTTATCAACCGATGTTGTCCAACCAACAACTTCCATATCTGCGTTATAAGAAAGATTCTTTACTGTGTTAGGCATCTTGAATGGCTGACCATATGTCTGAGTCATCTCATCAATCTTCGTACCATTTTCCATAAATATAACCTGGAATGTTACTGGATTCCACTTAGCTTTAAGAGTTATATCTTTAGTAAAGTCTGCTGTCTTAACTGCATTTCCTGAAGCATCATAGTACTTAACTTCTGTACCATTAATTGTTGCATAGTAACCATCAAATATAAATCCAGGAGCCTTTGGAATTGTTATGTCATTAAGTGCCTTTGTATACTTAACTAAATACTTATGATCAGTATTATCAATTCCTGTAGTCTCAAGAGTTGTTGCACCCTCTGTACCTTCAGCCTTTGTAGAAACCTTATCATCAGCTGCTCTACTCTTTATTGAAACTGAAACCTTGCCCCAGTCAGTGTCAAAGAAGCTATTTCCATAATGCTTTTCATTCAAGAAATTTGCTCCACATGTTTCATCAGCAAAAGCATCATCAAGTGTTACAGTAAGTATCTTTTCCTTCTCTACTGCGTAAAGACTGATTTCCTTATTATCTGTTGTACCTGTTAATACGTTCTTTATAGGTTCTTTATCATCAAGTGATAATGTTCCAAGAGGCTTGAATGACCATCCTGCGAACTCATATCCAGCTGTAGCTGTATACTTATTTGTTACACTTTCCTGACCTTCTGCAACTTCTGGTGTAAATGACATATCTGCGATTGCTGTAAGCTTTCCATCTACCTGATCATAAGCAAACTCCTGCTCACCAATCTGTGTTGTAGTTGTACCAGCCTTATCAACCTGATAATACTTAATCTTATAACCATTTGCTTTCCAAACAGCGTAAAGATTTAATACATTCTCGTCACCTATGTCACCAATATACTCACTCTGCTCTGCTGCTTTAATAGTTGCCTCATTTATAGTGTACTTTGCAGGAGTAAATGATGCTGTCTCACCACTATTATAAGTAAACATTGCAGTTGTAAGTGTCTTTGCTTCATCAGCACTCTTAGCAGGTGCCCAACCAACAAATGTATATCCTGTTCTTGTTGGAACTGTTGTAGTATCAAAAGTAACAGTGTTATTTGTTGTCTCTGAATCGCCATCCATATAATAAGCTTTCAGATCTATAGGTACGCTACCTGCTCCACCATTAAGATTGTAAACAATCTTAAATGTAGGAAGCTTCTGCCATACTGCATATAGTGTCACTGTAGTCTTTGATGCATCAACCGCCTGCTTATATTCCTTACCAGCTTCATAAATACCAGTAGTTGGAATCTTATCAGTGTGCTTATATGTTGTAGATGATGTTGACCATCCAAGGAACTTGTATCCATCTCTTACATAAACTGCATTTGCAGTTGTAACATTTATCTCGTTAGCGATTCTTGCATACTTCTGATCTGCAGGTTCTGCAGCATCAGTAGCAAGAGTACCACCATTTGCTCTATATGTTACTGTAAGTGGTGTATCCATAGCCCATACAGCATATACATCAAAGTTCTTTTTATCTTCATTTGTCATATTCTTAACAGCCTGAAGATCCTTATAAACAACTTCTCCTTCTGCACTTTCAGCCCAACCCTTGAATACATATCCAGGATAGCTAAACTGTGGTGCAACAAATGTTCCATCAACATCATATGTAAATGTCTGCTTGTATGAAGAATCAGAACCATCTACCTTAACTATTCCTTCAGGTAAATTAGTATTAAGTGTTGGTGATGTAGCATCCGCCGCATCCTTATTAATCATTCCAGTAGCTTCTGGAGCATCATTACCATTAAATGTTACAGTGTATGTAATTGGTGTCCAAACTGCGTACAGAACGTGACTATAAACTGTATCACCTATAGTAGGTACTGTATATGTATATACCTCGCCTGCTTTTATAATATCATTAGTTGTAGGATTAGCATCCTTTTCAGACCAACCACCAAATACATAACCTTCTCTTGTAGGCTCTAATGTAATAGTATTTATAGAGTACTTATTCTCTCCAGCAACCCTATCCATAGTAGCCACATCCGGAATAGGACTGAATGATCCACCATTTGCACTATATGTTAATGTATGTGTTTCTGAATCTCCGAATACTGGATAAAGATTAGTTCCTGATGTTGATGTAACTAAAATCTGCTCTCCCTGTGAATACTTAACATCTTCACCATTTGGAGTAGTTGTCCATCCAATAAGTCGCTTGCCACCAGGAATATTTGGTGTTACATCTATCTCCGCCTCAGTCAGCTCATCTAATACCCTACCTATTCTAATGGATTCTCCATTTAGTGTTGTTCTAGTCTGTGATCCACCAGTACCATCTGAATTCTTATAATATAAGAATGTATGCTGTTCAGCTTTCCAAATAGCATAATATGTAACATCATTATATAGCTTATCATTGTCAGTTGTTGATACCTGAGTTGTGCCTGTCTTTGTTGCAGCCCAACCTCCAAATGTAAAGCCGTCTCTTGTAGGTTTTGTATTAGTTCCACTTACTGCTGCAACTGCAGTAGCTGCTGTTCCGCCATAAGTTGTATCTTTAGTATCAACAATATTTCCATTCTGGAACTTACCACCATTTGCATCAAATGATATAGTAACCTTGTCGATATCCCAAACAGCATAAAGTGTTATATCTGCATCTGCAATATCCTTAACATTCTGACCATCTGTATAAGTTACTTTCTTAGCAAATGCATCTGCTTCACTAGTTGCCCATCCAAGGAATGTAGCACCATTAGGTCCTGTAGTTCCTGGGAATGCAGTTGCAAATGTCTTTAAAGCAGTTTCAGTTCCAAATGTTAATTCCTGAGTATTAGCATTAGCAGCTGAACCATCTGCCTTTTTAGTTCCATAAAGCTCATTAAATGTAATATTATAAGTCTTTCCATCCCAACCAGCGTAATATGTCTTATTACCTCTAGCACTTGCTTGGATACTTGTTATAGGAGTTTTTCCTACATGATTCTTAGCATCTTCTTCTGATGCAAACCATCCAGCAAATGTATACTTAGATGTAGCAGTTGCTGGTTTAAGATCAGCTGCAGTACCAGCAGTATAGTTCTTGACTGCTGTAGCAGGTTCAGAAGCATCATCATTCAGTAGTTTGTACTGAACTGTATATTTCTTCTCAACCGCTCCCCTAATATCTACATTAAACTCTGAGCTTGTTATATCTTCAATTCGATATGTATATACTGTAGCGCCCTGAGTATCTTCTGCAACAGTATCCTCAACAGTTACTACTGTTGTAGTTGCTGGCTTATAAACAGTATCGTTAACTTTTACAACAACATTTTCTGCATCATACTTTCCATCAACAGCAACAGTTAAAATAATATTTGCCTCATGATAGATTGGTAAAGTCTGACCTTTGTAGATGTCACCATCTTGAGTCAGTGCAACATTTATTGTTGTTTCATCTCCGTTCTTGAGAGGTGTTATAGTTCCATCATTGTTGTATGTTCCTGTATAAGAGATTGAATAAACATCATTACTCTTATCAGCTATTACATTCTGAGTATATGTATTCTTTGTCCACTTAGCTCTGAATACGATATCGCAATCTGGCATAGGGTAACCAAGTTTCTGATTAGCACCATTTGCACAATATGTATCTCCGTTTATCTGCGTATCAGAACATGTAGCTATCCAACCTGCAAATGTGTATCCAGGTCTAGCTATTAAATCATAAGTCTTACTAGCATCATCTGGATCAACTAGACCTATAGGATTAATAATATCAATCAGGTTACTATTTGTTCCTGCTGGATATTTCTTTGCAGGAATAGCATTGCTTATTACCTTTCCTTCAGAATTAGTTCTTGTTGTGAATGCTCCACTTCCAGCATCATAAGAGATTGTTGGATTAGCCTTCCACTGAGCATAGAATACTGTATCTTCATAAATCTTTACAGTCGCACTTTCTGTTCCAGGAACATGCAGATCTGTAGAATCAGTTGCTGACTTAGACCAACCAAGGAACTTGTATCCTTCTCTTATTGGCTGATATCTAGACTCAATCTTGTATTCTGCATACTTGCCTTTATCATCTTTCTTATCAAAGATAACTTCATCATCTGCAGGAACATGAGTTGCAGGAGCATCAATACTACCATTACCGTTGAAGCTGATATCAGCACCATTTGTCTTTACCCATACTGCATAGAGTTTTACGATTTCTCCTGGTGTAGTTGTAAGACCACCCTGATACTGCTTTCCAGCTTCATAATCAGCCTTTTTAGCATAAGGTTCTGTACTCCAACCAAGGAATTCATAATTCTTTGTTGCAATTTCAGGAGCTGTATAATCTAATTCCTTAAGTGACTGAAGCATGAACTGTCCATACTTGAACTGCTGTGGATTATTAACCTCAGCCACTCCCTCATTAATTCTTGTATTAGATACATTATCTATAGTAACATCTACATCATTTATCTTATCCCAATCGCGATCATAGTAAGCTACCTGATAGTTAGCTGTACCCCATACTGCGTAAAGGGTGATATCTGTAGATGTTGGTCTTGTAGTAACAAGTGTACCATCAAATTCGAATATAGTTACGTCATCAGCAGAAGCCTTATAGATTAGATCAGTTCCATCTGGAGTTGTTGCAAATCCTAGAAGAGCCTGTCCTGGCTTGCTCTGCTTTGCGATTGTAACTGTTTCTGGATATCCGTTAGAGATATCTACATTATTAAGTGTTACATCATTTCCATCACCTGTGTTCTTATCAAACTTAAAGTTGTAAGTATTAGGTGTCCACTGAGCATATAGTGTTAATACATCCTCATAAACCCATTTTCCGTCATTTACTATAGTTCCATATTTCTTGCTTATTATGCTGTCAGAAACAAGTGTTCCGTCAGCCTTAAATATAAGCGTTCCATCTGTAAGCTCATCTGCAAAGCCCGCAAATGTATATCCTGCTCTTTCAGGATTATTTTCAACATTATTATCAGTAAGCTCAGAAATAGTTATTTCTGCTTTGACTTTATCATATACTGAATCAACATTTGCCGGCTTAACTGCATATGTTTTAACTTCAGGATCAGCTTTCTTATCAAAGAAATCCTGTTCTATACTGTTACTAAATGTAATTCCAGCTTCAACAGTATTTGCAGTCCACTTAGCAGTAAGCGTAGTAGTTGCAGTTTTAGTCCATCTTCCTGAAGCATCAATAAAATCACTAACATTCTTGATTGGCTTTCCTGTTGCATCAAATATCTGTGTATCACCGTAGTAATAACCAGTAAATGTGTATCCTGTCTTTGAAGGAACATTAACAGTTGGAACTACTGTTCCTGTTTCGATTGAAAAGTCTTTTGCTCCTCCATTTCCACCATCTTGATTAAACTTCACAAATGGAATCCAGTATGCATATAGAGTTGTATCTGCTGGCTGAATCCATTTTCCACTTGCGTCAATATAATTTGTTACAGATTTAACGAGCTTTCCATTAGCATCATAAATCTTGCTGCCAGCTCCATTTTCTGCTGTATAGTATCCACCAAATACATAATCAGTCTTTGTTGGAACATTAACAGTTGTAGGAGCTTCACTATAATATCTAACTGATTTTTGAGTATTAACAGTTGTAGCACTATTTTCATCATTAAATGTTATAGCTACTGTTGTACTTAATGATCCATCTAATGCAGATATGGTTGCATTTCTTCCTGTTCCGTTATTAATATTTGTTGCTGTATTCATTGTTACAGAAGCACCAGAAGCAACCTGAAGTGTTCCTGCGCCACCAATCCCACCAAAATCTCCAGTCTTTACACTACTAGTATAACTATAGAAATCGACTGCATAAGTATTAAGATGCGTCTTACATCCATCTATTGCCGCATTTTTCGGTTCCTGAGCTTCATCATAAAAACCTGCTCCCTCATAATTATAATCACCAACAGCCACGATAGGACCACCGGTTCCGCCGTAGCCTCCGCCACCACCAGGAGCTCCACTACCTATAGATGCACCAACGCCACTGATACCTCCAGTGTATCCGCCTTGTCCTTTTCCAGTCATTACCAAGTCATTTGAACTTTCAACATATGAAGAACTCATATCAACATCTATATTGGCGTTATTATATGGAGATGCTTTAGAGGCATTTCCTCCTTTTGCAATAACTTTAACAGTACCATAAACCTTAACTGTACCCATAGCATCTGATGAAGAACCACTACTTGCATTTCCTCCTAAACCTGACGCCACCCAGAAAGGGTAATGTCCAGCACTATAAGTATCATTAGTTATATTACTGCTAAGTTTTCCACCAGTTCCACCAGTTCCACCGGTTCCACCGGTTCCACCTTTGGTGCCTATACCAGCTCCGGCTCCACCAGCTCCGGCTCCACCGGCTCCTCCAGTTCCACCATACTTCAAATCAGCTACGTCACTACCATTACAAACACCTACTGAACCTTCTGTTCCAGCAGTACTTGTACCACCGTCACCACCGGTTGCATTCAGAGTACCCGCTCCGGTAATTATCAATGTCGATGTTGAAGGAACTTCTATTCCAGCTCCTCCTCCTGTAGTTCCAGAACCAGCTCCACCAATAACAGTAAGCGAGGAACCACTCGGAATGTCAATTGTAACCTTCGAATTTGCAGGCACTACAAGAGCACTGTTTCCCGAACCCGCTGTTCTTGTTACATTGCCATAAACCGAATAAACTTTTCCGTTTACCAGCTCAAAAGATGTACCACCTGAAGGAATCTCGGTAACAGTCGCAGCCTGAGTAGCTATACCTGTTCCAGGCAACATATTGAAGCCCGAAATCGCCATAGCAGCCGTGAGGATGTAACTTATCGCTCGCCTCATTACATTAGAGGGAGCCACTTTTTTGTCACTCTTCATACTTTCTCTCCTTTCCAATACATTTTTTTGTTCTCCATGTTTTGATAGTAAATAACTTTCTCTCATTGCACCCCATAGGCCATTAAGTCATAATACTAAAAACATAAGTTTAGTATACGCCTGAAAGTTCTCCCTAGTTCTCCATATGGCGTCTAAATTCGTTTACATAATTTATATTTTTTAATATTTTTCACTCTTTTTTCATTTATTAATTCAACTCTATCAAAATCATCCTAAAAATGTGTTCTTTAACTTCCTTTAAACTTCTGATTTCCAAATATATCCCCTTCAATTTTCCGCGATTTGTATTGTTCTTTTTTACCAATTTTCTTTAGTAACTTCTTACAAAAATTATGCTCACTTTCCGAGCACCCCCTTTTCTTATGTTTACTAGATTTTTTGTCAATTATTTCATTTCAACAATATTAAGAAATATCTCACAATAAATCTTTGGAATATTCGCACAACATATGAACGATGCCCAGTTTAGTTGCTCTATTTTGGCCATTTGAACTATCATTTCATATTTGATAATATACGCTTTACATCACGCATCCATCCCCATATTTTTGCCAAAAAAAGACAAGTATACGTGTTTTTTTCGTTGATATATCACTCGTAATTGTTATAATGAAAGGAGAAAACTATTTGACAAAAATAAACAAAAAACATAAGGATCGATTATTCTGTTTTATCTTCGGAAGAGACGAAAACAAGAGGTGGTCTCTCGATCTTTACAACGCTATTAATAACACATCATATGAAAATCCAGATGATGTGAATATATTTACGATAGACGACGTTCTATATATGGATATGAAGAACGATGTGGCGCTCATTGTGGATGATATCCTCAACGTGTACGAACAGCAGTCAACCTTCAATCCAAATATGCCCGTCAGAGAACTGATATATGTTTCGAAGCTGTATAGTAAATATATCAAAATGAAGAATTTAAATATATACAGTCGAAGCCTGATTCCTTTGCCAAAACCTAAGCTGGCTGTTTTCTATAATGGAACTAAGGATATAGAGGATACTGTACTTCGACTCTCTGATGCATTTATCAACTCATCACCTGATATCGAACCAGATATATCTGTTAATGTAAAAATGATTAACATTAACTACGGTAAAAATAGCGAAGTACTCGAGAAGTGCAAGATCCTTGAAGAATATTCATGGTTAATCAACAAGATTCGGGAATATAGCGTCGGTACCGAGATTGAAGAGGCAGTAAGTAAAACCCTTGACGAAATGCCAGAAGACTTTGCCCTTAAGCCGTTCTTGTTGATGCATAAAGCGGAGGTATGTGATATGTGTATTACTGAATATAACGCAGCCGAAACAATGAAGGCCCTTGGGGAAGAGTATTACGCTGAAGGGAAAGCTGACGGATTAGCTGAGGGAAAAGCCGAAGGGAAGGCCGAAGGCATAGAGAGAATCAGGCAAATGTTAGCTGATGGACTAATAAATGAAGAAACTGCCAAGTTAGTTATTGAAAATCTTAATCAATAAATTGTCTTGATATACACGGTAAAGGGGCTGTCGAACTAAAAAGTTCGACAGCCCCTTTTATCTCATTTCTCAATATAGTTTCGGATTAAACCTCAGCCTTCCACAGTCCGTGGAGATTGCAGTACTCATATGCTGCAACAGCCTTGTCTCCATCAACAAGTGCAAATGTAGCAACAGGCTCAGCACCAGGACTGAGTTCCTTACGCTGTCTGCCCTGCTCTGTCTCAAGAACAACCCACTGGATATAGTGTGCATCCATCATAGGGTGCTCAACTGAGCCAACCTTTACGGTTACGATATTTCCATTGATCTCGATAACAGGAACATGCTTCTCACCTGCTGCATCAGTTGTGTTAGGCACAACCTCTACCATAGTCTCGCCGCAGCACTTAACATCGCAAGCGTCCTTGTTGAGATAAGATATCATATTTCCACATTTGGTACATTTAAAAACCTTCATTTTGATAACCTCCTATACGTTATTAACCACATTTAATACGGTAATCTCATTATAACAAAATGAGGTTATTTATCAAGCAAGATAAATAACCTCTACCACATATTTATAAGGCAAGTTTGAGTATAGCTTGGAACTTATCAGCATCCAGTGGAACATAATGTCCGACAGTGCCATTTCTTGTGGCACGTTTTGCCATAACTTCAAATGATTTCTCATCGATATTTAGTTCTGAAAGACTAGTTGCAATTCCCAGTTCTTTGAAGAAGTCACGGAGCTTATCTGATAAGATAAGTGCTCTCTCTTCTTCTGTATAGTCATAGGAATCTACTCCAAATACTCGATTTGCAAGTAGCGCCAGTCTCCAAGGCTTTTCCTTCGCCATATACTTTGTCCAAGCAACAAAGACTACAGCCATTCCCTCGCCATGAGTTATGCCATACTCAGCTGATAGTTCATGCTCTATTCTGTGTGATCCCCAGTCTGCTGAACGTCCTGCATCCAGGAAGTTGTTGTGTGCTACACTGGCGAGCCACTGAACCTCTGCCTTGGCATTGATATAGTCCTCATTTTCGGCAAGTTCTGCAACTGAATGCTCATTAAGGAGGTTTATGATTCTTCGACCATTTAAGAGAAGTGCTCTTATGGCACCTTCTATAAGATAGTCTGTTGTATCTGAGTTCTTCACATCTGAGAAGTATCTCTCAAGAAGATGTGCCAGAACATCTGCTATACCAACTGCTGTTTGGTACTTTGGAAGACCTGCTGTATACTTTGGATTCATTATGGCAAACTGCGGAATGATTCTATCATCCTCGAAGCCAAGCTTCCATTCACCACTTGATAGTATAGCTGCATTTGATGTCTCTGATCCACTTGAGGCTGTTGTGGAGATTACTCCGATAGGAAGTACCTTCTCAGGTACAACACCCTTTTCGAAGAAATCCCACACATCGCCTGTATAAGGGATACCTATGGCGACCGCCTTTGCGGTGTCTATGGCGCTACCGCCTCCGACCGCCAAGATAAAATCAACATCTTCTTCTTTTCCCTGCTTTACAAGTTCCCTAGCGAGTTCAATCGTTGGGTTTGGTACAACATTTCCATTTTCCAGGAACTTGATTCCAAGTTCCTCTGTTGCCTCTTTCACTACCTGATATATTCCCAGATCCTTAATGAAGTCACCGCTATATACCAGGAGAAGAGACTTTGCGCCGCTTCTTTCCAGGAGGGCCTTTAACTTATATTCACTTCCGACTCCGAAAATGATCTTCGCCGGATTAAAATATTCAAAACTCTGCATTGTATGTATCCCCTTATACTAACAGCCTGTTTTATTACTGTATTTTTCTATATTTTTATGTATTTCTTCTATATATATTATCTTAGTAGAGTGGTACTACTGCACCATCATATGTCTCATTGATGTAATCTGCGATAGCCTTGCTCTGAAGAACTGATACAAGTGCCTTAAGTGCCTCGTCATTCTCCTTATCGGCTGATGTTGCAACGATATTGCCATATGTCTTTGCTGCAAGTCCATCATTTGCCTCTACTGCAAGTGCATCCTTAACACTAAGTCCACCCTCTATAGCGTAGTTACCGTTGATTACTGCTACGTCTACATCTGGAAGTGCCTGTACAAGCTGCTCTGGTGCGAGCTCCTTAAACTCAATATTCTTAGGATTATCTACGATATCAGCAACTGTAGCTTCGATTCCTGCATCATCCTTAAGAGTAATGATTCCTTCCTGTGCAAGAAGTAGAAGTGCACGTGCTTCGTTAGTTACGTTGTTAGGTACTGCAACTGTAGCTCCATCAGGAAGATCCTTAAGATCTGTTGTCTTTCCAGCATAGATACCAAATGGTTCATAGTGAACTGCACCGATTGATACAAGATCAGATCCGTTCTCTTCGTTGAACTGCTCCAGATATGGAACATGCTGGAAGTAGTTTGCATCAAGGCTTCCCTCGATAACTCCAGTGTTAGGTGTGATTGAATCTTCAATCTGTACAATCTCAAGTGTGATACCCTGCTCTGCAAGGATTGGCTTTGCCTGCTCAAGTACCTCTGAGTGAGGAGTGATGCTTGCTCCAACCTTTATAGTTACAGGATCACCTGTATATACGAACTCGATAGGTGCGTCTGTTGTTGAAGCATCTCCTACTGTGCTAGCAAGCTGATCACTATCAGCAACCTCTGTTACAGGCTCCTCTTCCTTCTCTTCAGAAGCCTCTGTTACCTCTGCTACTGCCTCAGCTGTTGTTGTCTCTTCCTCAGCTGAATCTGTTGAACCGCATCCTACTGCTGTAAGTGCAAGTGCAACTGTAAGTCCAAATGTTACTACTCTTTTTAATGTTTTGTTTACCATGATTTTTTCCTCCATGTATCCCTATATTTGTTAAAACCTATGGGGTAAATAGGTTTTTAACTATGTGCTTACTATAATACTTCTCTTCGTTAAAAACAAATCCTTAATTTCTATACTTACTTATAGGTTAGACCTATATGCAATATAGGTTTGTTATAAGACTGGAACTTACGCCTTACGAGAACGCTTAGATAGAAGTACACCAGCCTCCTGAATCAGCATTACCATAATGACCAGTATGGAAACTGTTACCCAAAGAACTGTCTTCTCGTATCTATAATATCCGTACTGAAGTGCTATCGCTCCAAGTCCACCACCACCGATAACACCAGCCATCGCTGAGTATCCGAGTACAGTAGCTATATTTATAGCCGCTCCCAGAAGAAGTGATGGAAATGCTTCTGGAAGTATAAAATGTACTATTATAAAGAGTGGACTTGCGCCCATAGAGTTAGCTGCTTCGATAATGCCCGAAGGTACCTCATTTAGCGAGGACTCCACCATTCTTGCTACGATAGGTATAGCTCCGATAGTAAGTGGAACTATAGTTGCTGTAGTTCCTATAGAAGAACCGACAATAAGTCTGGTAAATGGAATGAGCAGCACCAGTAGTATAAGGAACGGTAATGATCTGAATACATTCACTATAAGTCCCACCACTGTATTAACTGGTCGATTCTCGAAGAGTCTGCCCTTTGAAGTTACATATAGCGCAACTCCGAGAGGAAGACCTATTAGATATGAAAAGATCGATGAGAGAACTGTCATCTCAAGCGTCTCAAATATTCCTTTTATGATTGCATCCCTTATATAATCAGTCATTTTGTCACCTCCTAGACAGCTATAACGCTGAGTCCATTCTTCTTAAAGTATTCTAAAACAATCTCCTGATGTTTCTTTCCCTCAGGCAGTTCCAGAACCATCTGGCCGTAAGCCGTTCCACCTACACTTTTTGTGTTGGCACTCAGGATATTGACCTTCTCTCCTGTGTCCTCTACAAGTTCGGATATGAATGGTCGTCCAGCAGCCTGACCATCAAATGCGATTCTTATAACTCGGCTTTCCTCACTAGAAGGTTCAAACTGATTCACGCCGCTAGTTTGAGATGCTATATTCTCGAACTCTTCATCTCTTGGAAGCACCAGACGCTTTGCAGCTTCAGACTTGGGATTTGTGAAGACTTCCTGCACTTCTCCTACTTCTACAAGATTTCCATCATCTATTATCGCTACCCTGTCGCAGATTTTTTCAACAACTGACATCTCGTGAGTGATTATAATAACCGTGAGCTTGCGAGTTCTGTTAATCTCCTGCAAGAGATCAAGTATCTCCTCTGTTATTTTAGGATCAAGTGCCGAAGTTGCTTCGTCACAGAGAAGAACCTTTGGATCATTTGTAAGTGCTCTTGCAATAGCTACACGCTGTCTCTGTCCACCAGATAGCTGGGCTGGAAATGATTTTTTCTTATCTTCAAGCCCAACAACCTTCAGCATTTCCAGTGCCTTCTTCTTACGTTCTGATCTGCTGACTCCTGCTATTCGAAGAGGGAGCATAACATTTTCCAGAACCGTCTTCTGCATCAGAAGGTTGAAGCCCTGGAATATCATCGAGATAGACTGACGAACATTTCGAAGTTCTCTCGCCTTAAGTGTGCCTAGTTCTTCTCCGTAGAACTTTACTTCGCCCTTGCTTACATCCTCCAGGCGGTTGAGCGTTCTTACTAGAGTCGACTTACCTGCACCACTCATTCCGATGATTCCAAAGATTTCGCCTTCGTAGATATCTAGATTCACGTTCTTAAGTGCGGTAAATTCTTTTCCTTCATTTTTATAGACCTTTGTAACGTCCGTCAGTTCAAAGACCTTTGTTTTCTCTGCCATAGTTCTAAACCTTTATCTTCTGTATTCCTTATATTATATATAAAAAAGGCTGCTAAAAAGTTAGCAGCCCTCTTAGATACTTTGTATTATCATGCCAACTCTAATTATTTGATATTCTCTCTCCAAGTAGCTGGCTTGAACTCATTAATAATTGGAAGAAGTCTCTGATCAACATCTATCTTAAGTACTGAGTTAAAGTTGTTTGTTGCGATCATCTGACCTGCAAAACCAACGATTACTACGATTTCCTGATCTGTCCAGAACTTCTTAAGAGTATCAAATAACTCATCTGAAACTGCTGTAGGATTCTTAACTATCTGCTGTCCAAGTGAAGCAAGTGCCTGCTCCTTCTCATCATACTGAAGGTTTGCTGGATCAAGTCCAAGACCCTTAACGTCACTGATGAAGAACAGTGAGCATAACTGACATGAGTTTGTTGTTGATATTGAATGAGCATAAAGGATTGCGTCCTTCTCGCCGATAACTTCTACAAGACGATTCCATGATGTGTACCATGCCATATATGCATCGTATGTAGCTGCGTCATTAAGAAGACCTCTCTTCATATTTGTAACTGCATTTCTTCCTGCGAGTTCTTCGTATCTTTCCTTCTCTGCTCCTGTTGTTTCCTCTAATTCTAATAATTTAATTCTTGCCATGATGGTATCTCCTTATTTAATTCTAATTTTTTATGTTTTTTGGGATCCCTTTGATGTGCTTTATATTACTGCTAGACCACGTTACTGTCTAATCTCGAATAATTATAATTCTTTATAGTTTTTACCTATAAGGTTACTAGCTTTTTTATCTCATTCATAAGGACTCGTTCCTTCACTTTTATATTGAGAAAAGTACCAGTTTGTGATATATTAACGCTTGTATGCCTAAGTGGCGCAGTTGGTAGCGCAACTGATTCGTAATCAGTAGGTCGTCGGTTCAAGTCCGCTCTTAGGCTTCTTTTTTTTACTCATTATTAGAACTCACGATTTATGTAGGTGGGATATATGGAATATAACTTTTTTGCAACTATATCAAGAATGAAGTATATCGACCGCTGGGCGCTTATGAGAAATTCTCGAAATGAGACGCTAAGCGAACATAGCCTTGAAGTAGCTATGATAGCTCACGCCCTTGCTGTTATCGGAAATGTCAGATATGACAGAAATCTCGATGAGAACAGTGCCGCACTTATCGGTCTATATCACGATTCTTCCGAGATAATCACTGGCGATATGCCAACACCAGTTAAGTACTATAACCCAGAGATTAAAGAAGCTTATAAAGAGGTGGAGAAGATAGCAGAATATAAGCTCCTTCAGAAACTTCCTTCTGATCTTCGTCCAGCCTTCGAGAAGATATATAAGACAGATAATACTGCTGAAGATCATTATCTTAGACGCCTGGTTAAAGCCGCCGATAAGATATCGGCCTATATCAAATGTATCGAAGAAGAAAAAGCTGGCAATACAGAGTTTAAGACAGCTAAGGCATCTATTGGAAAATCACTAGACAAGTTATCCGAAGAGCTTCCAGAGGTAAAGGATTTCGTAAATGAGTTCCTTCCACCATACGGAAAAACACTCGACGAATTATCATAAACAATAAGGCAAGGCATTTGAAGTTTTCTCAAACGCCTTGCCTTTTTTATTACTGAGATTTGTAATCAATATATTCTTCGAGACAGTAGCCAAGGTCCTTCATTTCCTTTGCCGCCTCCTGTCCTACGAATCGGTAATGCCACGGTTCATTGTTGATTCCTGTGATATCTATCTTATCTTCCGGATATCTCTTAATAAATCCATACTTGTATGCATTTTCATTTAACCAGGAATATACAACATCATCCGAACTGATATTACTGTTCGCATTGATATCCACGCTGATTCCCAGCTCATGCTCACTTGTTCCAGGGATCGCAACATATTGCTTAGCCATATCTTCCGCTTCCTCAGCGGTGTAGCCCTGAGCCTCGTACTCCTGGATTCTATTATCCATAATACTCTGCTGATCTTCTCTAGTACGGTACCCCTCTCTCACGAAGAGGTCTATTCCGCTATCTCTCGCATCATCGAACATCTTCTGTAGTGCAGGATAGATTCTGGTATCAACCTGCTTACCGTTAGAAAGATCTGTAAGACTGACTGAATAATCATCCGGTACAGGATTATCCTTATTGACCAGAATCAGATTCCACCCCGAGCCATCCACACATTCGTCTATCTCTTCAAATGAATACTCTCGCTTGAAGCCTTCGATGTTATAAAGGAATACCTCATGGATTTCTTCCGTATAACCTTCGTAGAAGCCCTTCACCATACCGAGTACAATCTGTGAACCTCTGTTGTAACTGATGAGCATCTGACCACTGGTCTTATCAAAACTGATTCCCTCAACCTCGCCTTGAAGCGTCACATCATCAAGAGTTCTCTCAAGCACTACAGTTGCCGTTGTAGAATCCTCTGCTATTCTAGTCTTATATACATGATCAGGTTCGCCTAGATCTGCTGTTCCGTCGTCCGCCGTCATATAGAGGCATCCGTTATAGTATGCAATACCCTGCAGCCACTGAGGTGGACACTGCAAATGAACCTTACCCTTATAGGAACCATTTTCCAGATCGTACCTATACAGATATCTACCGCTCTCATCACCCGTCCAGGATGTCATCCATATGGAGCCAGAATCCGGATCTACCGCTATACCAGATACCTCTGTCTGTCCGCTTGCCTCATCAAAACTATAGGTATTAACTAGCTGATAACTCTCTGCATCGTATACTGCTATCTGAATATTCTTAGACTCTCCGTCCATAAAATATTCTACGCCAGCGTATATCTTTCCGTCATAGACATCTATATCTCCGATATGATTCACTTCATTTTCGAATCCTGCAAAGGGATCCTCCGCCTCAGAAACTTTATTCCACTCGCTGTCATACCTCGTGAGCGTTGTGCTTCCACTTATATAGTAACATTCATCACCATAAGCAACACCCTGCCTGCCATCAACCTCATGTACACCCGCAAGGCTATATCTATTCTCAGGAGCAAGAACCCCTTCCTCCTCAGGTCTACCTTCAACCGTAACTGGAGCAGGCTGAACAACATACTCTTCTTCAGCATCATTTTGAGATGCATCCATAGATGCGTCGTCTGAAGTTGCGATATCAGGCTCTTCAGATATGATCTCCGTCGTACCATCCGCACCGTTTATATCTCCTTGATTTATTCCACATGATGCAAGAGAAAATGCAGCTAGTACACTCGCAAATACTTTAATAGATTTCTTCATAGTAAAATCCTCCAGAGGTTATTATATCATATACTTACATCGTAATCCTTTTAATGTTGTTATTCAAATATTTTTTATCGTTTCTCGATATATATTTGTTGACATCCAGTTCTTAAAGAGTTATACTCACCTCATCTTAAATGAATCGAGGGAAGTCAAAATGAACTCATGGGCTATCGACGATATCATAACAATAATAATCTTTGTTTTTGTAGCCTTTGTAATTCCAGGGGTACTTATTGTATGGAATATATACAACTGCATAGCTAAGAAACCAAAGCTGGAGAAACTTATAGCAACTCTGACTATATTAATTGGAGGAGTCTTCTATCTAGGACTCTTTGCTCTGAATTATGAACTGGCTGGTGATTGGGATGTGCAGATTAATTCAATGCAATACCACAATACCCTCTCTTCTAAATATTGGTTAATAGACTGTATAATATTCTTAGGTTTTCTTGGATACTTTATATTACTATATGAACGTGCAGATAGGTTGTCACCACTAGTAGCAGCTGTATCAATCAGCTTCCTCGCTTTGATGAATGTCATTCAGATAGCATATGCTATTCAGATCAGTAAAAATGTAGATGGCGAAGATTATCTACTATACTTATATCATTTTAGTATTCTGCTTCTATCAGCGAGAGTAATCCACAGACATATGAAGGAAGAGGCAGAATTATATAGAGATAGAGCATCTTCAGATAGCGAGAAAAAATGCTTTAATCGTTTCTACAACATTGTAAACAGCTTATCAAAGTATTCTATATTTGTATGTATTGTTCTTTTCTTTGTGATAGCACTAATAGAGATCATATTTGTACTATTGGGACAGGGACTAGACGCACCGATCAAGGCATTCACAGAAACTGCTGACTGGACATTCTCGCAGCAGATTCCACCACCACCGCTAGAATACGATGGACACTATCTATGTACAGTGGCAGCCGGAGGACATAGAAAAGTTGTAAAGCCCCTAAGGCTGGGTACAAGAAGAAATGAAACAATAGTTGTTAATCGTCAGTTATGTATTGCAAATGCATTTGAAGAACTGATTCAAGAGAAAATGCCGAGATTCCACAGAAGAATCAGGTATATATATGATACATACGGCTATCCTATATCGAGAAAGATTACAACTCCGACCAGGGCAGATTTTGTATACATATTGATGAAGCCTTTAGAATGGATGTTCCTTATATTTCTTTATACGTTTGACCTTAAACCAGAACAAAGGATAGCAAGACAATATACTTATACTCCATCACGTAAAGTAGATTAACATATAAAAAGAAGCGACAAACGAATTATATCTCGTTTGTCGCTTTTACTATCTCGTTAATTCTATAGATAATGAATTACTCTTCGCTTTCCCAAGGCATCTTAGGCTTTTCTTCTGTAGCTGCAGGTGTCTCATCTGTGCTTTCTGTCTCTACTGGCGCTTCATCTGAACTTTCTACTTCAACATTTGTTTCCTCAACCTTTGCTGATTCAACTGTCTCTGTATCAGTGTTAGGTGCCATATCCTCAGTAAGCTGTTCTGTAACATTATCTGCATCTACATCATAGGATTCTTCATCCTTTAGAAGCTCGTTACGCTTTGCCTCAAACTCTGGACTAAGGTAGACTTTGTATTTATCTTTAACCTTATCCTTAGATTTTGTAGCCTTAGCGAGAGCCTTTTCTTCTTTAGTCTGTGCCTTTTCTAAAGTTTTCTCTTCTTTTGCTTTCTTCTTTTTCTGCTTCTTCAGTTTTTCCTTCAGCTTCTCGCTGACCTTAAGACCAGCCTTTTCCGCTTTAGTAACTGATTCTGCACCGAGAGCCTTAAGAGCTTCCTTTGACTTCTTTGTAGCACTTGAAACTCTAGTAACATTTGAAGCGCTTCCGGAAGTAAGTGATACAGCCTTATCTATCTGCGGAGCAACACCACCAGTTATCTGGTTGTAGATCTCCATGAATTCCTTACCTGTGATGGTCTCATGATCAATAAGGAATGTAGCAACTGCATCAAGGATTTCTATATTATCTGAAAGAAGCTTATATGCTCTAGCATAAGCATTATTGATGATTGTCTTAACTTCTTCATCAACAAGAGTTGCTGTCTCATCTGAACACTCAAGAACTCTTCTTCTATCAAGGTATTCTCCAGTTACACCTTCCAGCTGAACCATACCGAAACGTTCTGACATACCGTACATTGTAACCATAGTTCTTGCAATACGAGTTGCCTGCTCGATATCATTTGAAGCACCATTTGTAACCGATGGGAACTTAAGTGCCTCTGCAGCACGTCCACCAACAGCGATTACGATATCAGCCTCAAGCTCTGCCTTTGTCTCAAGATTCTTCTCTTCCTCAGGCGCCTGCCATACATAACCCAGGGAACCCTTTGTACGAGGAACGATAGTGATCTTCTGAACTGGCATTGTATTCTTCTGCAGTACTGATAGGAGCGCATGTCCTGCCTCATGGAAGGCAACCACACTCTTCTCTTCTGCGGATAAAATGTTATTCTTCTTCTCTTTACCTGCGAAGACAACCTCAATTGACTCAAGGATATCATTCTGACAAACGAAACGTCTTCCCTTACGAACTGCAGTAAGCGCAGCCTCGTTGATGATATTTTCAAGATCAGCACCAACTGATCCAGATGTTACGTTAGCTATCTCATGAAGATCAACTGTCTCATCCAGCTTAACATCCTTGGCATGAACCTTCAGGATATCTTCACGACCCTTAAGGTCAGGTTTCTCAACGATAACTCGTCTATCGAAACGACCTGGACGAAGTAACGCCTTATCAAGAACCTCAGGTCTGTTAGTAGCTGCAAGGATAATGATACCCTTCTCAGAATCGAAACCGTCCATCTCAGAAAGCAACTGGTTAAGTGTCTGCTCACGCTCTGAATCACCGCCCATATGACGGGTATCACGGCTTCGACCGATAGCATCGATCTCGTCGATAAAGATGATACATGGTGCCTTAGCAGTTGCCTGCTTGAAAAGGTCACGTACACGGGACGCACCGACACCAACATACATTTCTACGAACTCAGAACCAGACATCGAGAAAAATGGAACTCCTGCCTCTCCTGCAACGGCCTTGGCCAGGAGGGTTTTACCTGTTCCTGGAGGACCTACAAGAAGTGCACCCTTTGGAAGTCTGGCACCAATCTCAAGATACTTCTTTGGTTCCTTAAGGAAGTCAACCATCTCAGTAAGAGACTCCTTCGCTTCCTCTTCACCTGCAACATCACTAAATGTTACGCCTGTATTCTTTGTCATATCGTAAAGCTTTGCATTAGACTTACCAACGTTCATGATTCCGCCTGAGCTTCCTGCTACACGACGCATGATCAGCATGGTAATGAAATACATAGCAGCGATAAGTATTACGTAGTAAAGAATCTGGCTGAGGATAGCATTTCCACCCTCATCGATCGCTGTGTACTTAACATCGGCTTTGTCAAGTCTTTCGATAAGCTTGTAGTCATCTGTACGAATAACATAGTAGGTGACATTTTCAGTCTTTACATTTTCGCCGATTGGGGTGAACTTGATCTTCTTCTCATAGATTTCTACATCTTTAACATTTCCAGCCTCAAGCATCTCAACGAACTTGTTATAGGAGATTTCTTTTTCCCCTGATGCTTTGTAGTTGTTAAAAGCCATAATGAATACTATGGAAAGGATTATTGCCACCACAATGGCTCCGATCATTCCATTAAAGCCACCCGGTTTTTTCTGATTGTCGTTGTTATTATTTTGATTGTTATTGTTTTCTTCCATATATAAATCCTAATGAGTCACATTTCCTTTTACGGAAAGTGACTCATTTATTAACTCTAAAATTTACTGATAAAGTGGGTACTTGTCTGTAATGCTCTTAACAAGTGCCATAGCTGCATCTGAATCCTTATCAAGGATAGCTGCCTTAAATGCATCTGCGATAGTGAACATATCTTCCTTAACTGCACCACGTGTTGTAACAGCTGGTGTACCAACTCTTACACCACTTGTTACGAATGGTGACTGTGGATCATTAGGAACTGTGTTCTTGTTAACTGTGATACGAACCTCATCGAGAGCCTTCTCAACTTCCTTCCCTGTAAGACCAAGACGCTTAAGGTCAACAAGCATAAGATGGTTATCTGTACCACCAGATACGATATCGAAACCTCTGTCCTGAAGAGCACCAGCAAGTGTAGCTGCATTCTCAACAACGCGACCCATGTAATCCTTGTACTCCTGTGAAAGAGCTTCCTTAAAGCATACAGCCTTACCAGCAATTACATGCATAAGTGGGCCACCCTGGATTCCAGGGAAGATAGCCTTGTTGAAGTTGTACTTAGCATTGATCTCTTCGCTGCAAAGGATAAGTCCTCCTCTTGGTCCACGAAGAGTCTTATGTGTTGTAGTTGTTGTAATATGAGCATATGGGATTGGGCTCATGTGATAACCAGCTGCAACAAGACCAGCGATGTGAGCCATATCTACCATAAGGATTGCTCCAACCTCATCAGCAATCTCACGCATCTTCTTGAAATCTATCTCTCTTGCATATGCTGAAGCACCAGCTACGATAAGCTTTGGACGAGCTTCCTTAGCGATTGCAAGTACGTTATCATAATCGATACGTCCCTCATCGTTTACTCCGTAAGGTACGCAGTTGAAATACTTACCAGACATATTTACTGGTGAACCGTGTGTAAGGTGACCGCCGTGGTCAAGGTTCATACCCATAAATGTATCTCCTGGCTGAAGTGTTGCGAAGAATACTGCCATGTTAGCCTGAGCACCTGAGTGTGGCTGTACGTTTGCATACTCAGCACCAAAAAGCTTCTTTGCTCTCTCACGAGCAAGATCTTCTACTACGTCAACATACTGACATCCACCATAGTATCTCTTTCCAGGATATCCCTCAGCATACTTATTTGTCAGGTGGCTTCCCATAGCAGCCATAACAGCCTTAGATGCAATGTTCTCAGAAGCTATAAGCTCAAGATTATCATTCTGACGCTTAAACTCATCGTTCATAGCAGAAGCTACTTCTGGGTCAACTTTTACGATTTCTTCAAAATCAAACATTTGTATTTCCTCCGTGAATAATATTTATATGTTTGTATTAATTTACTACTAACTAATCATATAGGTTTCTTTATAAACCATCTGTTTATTTATTTAAACCTCTATCTTAGAGAGAACCTCTCCGATCTTATCGTGAATAACTATATCCGCCTGTGAATCACGACCTGTGGAAGCCATATTGAGAACTGCAAGATGCTTACCATTAAAGTAATTAATGAAGCTTGCTGCAGGATACACAACCAGTGACGTTCCACCAATTATCAGCATATCTGCCTTTGAAATGTGTTCAATGGTACGACTTATTACAAAGTTGTCAAGCCCCTCTTCGTAGAGAACCACATCCGGGCGAACAGTTCCACCGCACTCATCACACTTTGGAACACCAGGTGCCGCCTGAATATACTTTACGCCGGCATACACATCATCTGCAGTACTATCAAATCTCTTACCACATTTTGAGCAGTAATTTCTAAGTACTGATCCATGAAGTTCAAGAACTTCTTTACTGCCTGCTGCCTGATGAAGTCCATCAATATTCTGAGTGATAACAGCCTTCAGCTTACCAGCCTTTTCAAGTTCAGCCAGCTTATAGTGTGCTGCGTTAGGTTTTGCATCTGGCGCTAACATTTTGTCCTTATAAAACTCATAGAACTCTTCTGTCTTATGCACCAGAAATGTATGACTTACTATCTCCTCTGGTGGGTATTTGTATTTCTGATTATATAGGCCGTCCTGACTTCTGAAGTCTGGTATGCCACTCTCAGTAGATACGCCAGCGCCCCCGAAGAATACTATGTAACTCGACTCATTGATTGCCTGCTGGAGTTTCTCAACTCCGCTTGAAGCTATCTCCATACCATGTACCTCCCATAAAAATCCCCTAAGTTATTGCGCCTACACCAAACCCCTTTAAGGCGTAGGCTCAGTTACTTCAATTCTGACCTTATAACTGCCGTTTATTGTATAGTTATCGCCTGCATTGAACTCTATATCAAGATCGTATTTGCCAGGCTGAAGTCCTTCAACATTTACTCTTGGGTCAAGAGACACAACATCGATATCTGTGATATCATCTTCAAATCCCTGAACCTTTATCTTTAAAGGCTGAGGATCTATTATCTCATAGTTCTTCTCGTAAGCTCCTCCCAGGATTTTGATATCTCCAGGATTCAGTGTCTTCTCCTGCTCACAGGTCTCTGCAAGTTCTACACTAACTGCAATCTCGTTAGAAGAATTATCTGGAACAAATACTTCAGCTGGAAGATACTCTACAATATCCAGGTTCTTCTCAATGTTTGTTGTCGCATCTGTTACCAGCACATCCTTGATATCAATAGATGATATGGTATCAAGAATCTCTTTATCTCCTGCGATCACAACTGTTGATGGCTCGAAGTTAATACTTCTTATGCCATAACCCTCGTGAACCTTACCTGCTGTTGTTATATTAACAGGAACTTCCTTTGTAGGATAAACAGGAATTGATACAGTAACATCCGAAGATGAAAGCGTCATGTTATTCTTTTCAACAGCAGCACCGTATCCATCGATACAGCCTACTCTTACAACTCTGTCCATATCCTCGAAGGCGCCGCTTACATCAACGACCGCTCTTGCCTCAACGATATTAGAAAGAACTGATTCAGGTCCTGAAACAGTGATCATGTTAGGAGTTGGAACAACCGAGCCGATTGCATAGCCTTCAGCTGCAGAACCAGTTGTGATCACACGAACTGGAATACTCTTCTCGACCTCTTCCTCAATACTGAGGATCACATACTGATTTACAGGTGTGATTGAAACCTTCTTAGCTCTGCTTGCTGCAACAGAATTATTCAGCGATACTTTTATCGTTGTAGAATTCGTTACAGACAAATGGGATATATCCGCAACTGCTTCGAAGTTGCTTGCTTCCAGATTCTCTACTGTAGATCTAGGTCCCTTTACGATGACATCCACCGTTTCACCTTCAGTAACATTATACAGCTTTCCGTTCTGAGTGATTGTATCACCATTTACTATGTCTACAGGAATATCATAAATCGTCTTAGTAACGACTCCATCCTGAAGGTTCATTACTACAAACCAGATAACAAATGAACAAAGAAGCGCAAGGATCTTAAGACCCATATTGTCGAAGAACTTATTCTTCTTCTGTGAATCGTTCTTATGGCCCTCACCAACAAGATTGTCGGTATTGGCATACAGAGTATCCGTCTCATAGAGAGTATCTGTGTCATACAGGGTGTCTGTACCAAACAAAGTATCTGTATCTACAGGCAGAGTATCTGTATTCTCTGTGAGATTCTCAGTTTCCGCATCTGACACTGTGTCCTCTTTCAGATTCTCTGTCTCTGCATCTGATACTGTATCTTCTTTCAGATTCTCTGTCTCTGCATCTGATACTGTATCTTCTTTCAGATTCTCTGTCTCTGCGTCTGATACTGTATCTTCCACTTCAGCATTAGTTTCTTCTGTCTTTACTTCTTCTGCCTTAGTTTCTTCTGGATTATCATTCGGCTTATTATTTCTTTTCTTGCTCAAGCTGCAGACCTCCCTTCTTAATTCTCTTTCTGGAAGGCCTATCATCTCTAGACTTCTGGAGCTTAGACAGCTTACGTCTTATGCCGTCCTCGTCCAGATTCTTATAGAGCTGACCTCTATAGGCAATAGAAACTTCTCCAGTTTCCTCAGAAACGATAATGGTCATACTATCAGTAACCTCACTGATACCAAGACCCGCTCTGTGTCTGGTTCCCAGGTTTTTCTCCAGGGATCCATTATCTGTAAGTGGCAAGTAGCAGGTAGCTGCTATTACCCTGTTGTCTTTAATTATTACTGCGCCATCATGAAGCGGAGTATTCTTCTCAAATATATTTCTTAGAAGCTGCTGAGTTACTACAGCATCTATACTGATTCCTGTATTAATATACTCACCAAGTGGAGTATCATGTTCAAGAACTATAAGAGCTCCTGTCTTATCCTTTGAAAGCTGCATGGAGGTCTTAACCAGCTCATAGATAGTCTTATCACTAAGACTCTTCTCCACATTATTCTTTGGATTAATGGATTTAAAAAATCTAGACAGGATATTTCTTCGGCCAAGCTCGTCCAACGCTCTTCTCAACTCAGGCTGGAACAAAATAACCAGCGCAAGGAGGATAACATTTATCAAGTTCTTGGCAATAAAAAGAATTGTATTAAGCTTACATATAGAGGCAAACGCAAGAAAAACAGCCACGACAAGTATACCCTTGAGCAGAGTCATAGCGCGGCTTGTTTTTATCCATAAAAACAGATGATACAGAATATATGCAATTATAAGGATATCCAGCACATCCGCCCACTTAATATCTGGGAAATAGACACCCTCTAGATATGTCTGGATGAAAGTCCATATAGCCTTCATCTAATGCCCCTCTGTAATTTATTATGCCATCTCATTATCAGTATCTGGTAGATCCAAAGTTGGGGTATCAAGAATCTCTCTAACCTTACTTGATACAGCCTCAGAAGGTCTCATCTTTTCTTCTGAACGCTTTATTCCCTTTTCCTTTGCCTTTTCAGAATCAATCTTTGGAACAGCTTTTACATAGTAATAATAGTCATCATCTTCGAACTGCACACGCTCTGTATGCTGATAGTCAAGTACGCCCTGACCAAATCTGATAACCATTGCAATAACTGCACCAATAAGACTTCCTGCAAGTACCAAGCCAGCTGCAACATCTTCACCAACGATGTAACCAGCAAATATTGAACCAATGATATTTACAATAGTACCAGCTGCAATCGCAATATAGATTGCAAATGGATAGCTAAACTTCTTAAGAATTGCAGTAACGAGAATTGTGATTGCAAAGATAATGATTGTTGTATACATATCCTTGTTGCTCATAAGTACTTCAGAAAGCTGTCTGAGTGCTTCGATCTCATTTTCTGCCGACTCAACTGCAAGCAGTCTTGAAACCTCTGCTGCACAAAGAGAAAAATAGTATAGAACGATACCACATATCGAAGGAACAAGTCCTGGGATACCTGCAACCATTGCTATAATTATTGGAGCCGCAAATGGAATGTGTAATACGTAGCAGACTGGAACCAACATTATCGCATAAACGTAATGAGGGAAGAATCTGACAAACACACAATAAATTGCTGTGAATATTACAATGAATACGGCGCCTACTTCAAGTGATACTGAAAAGCTATGAAGCGTTATCAGCACACCAACCATGAAGAACATGAATCCATCTGGAAGCAGCGCTGCAAGTATTGAAAGAAGAATAACTACTTCAATCTTGTTAGCCAATGTATTGTAATGGAACAGCTTATTCACTGACATGAATACGATAAGACTCCATACAAATCTGAAAAGAGGAGTAATAATCTCATCCTGCTTTCTGCAGAATTCTCTGATAACATTTTTAATATTTAATATACCTGACATTACTGTGCTCCCCCTTCTTTTGGAAGGTCTAAATCAAAATCATCCATACTTCCTCCGATTTCGGAGTATACTTTAACCTTACCACTCTTAATCATAGCCTTTGTTTCGTCTTCATCGTAAAGCTTCACAAGCTTACGAAGCCATTTGTTATACTTCACTATTCCAGGCTTAGCTTTTGCGTACTTATAATTGTAAACCACAAAGGCATACAAATAGAAAACAACCATCACTCCTACATACCCTACCATGAGCCAGGTGATGATCTTGAAATAATCAATATGATTCAGATCTTCCAGCACCTTCTCAAACTTGAGCAGTATGTAAACAGCCACGGTTATCCAGTAGCAAAATGTTGTCGCAACGAGAGTCTTCAGGCAGCCGTACTGCACATAATCCTCTCTGTAATATCGGCTGAGGATCATGTCACCCATCTCCTGATGCTTCTCATAGATGGTGACCTTGGTCATCAGCTTTATCTTTTCTTCATCAAGCATAAAATAAATCTCCTAAATCGGACACTTTTCCAGCGCCCATACCTAGTCAATATTCTATCTTATTCCGCCCCATAAATCAAGAGCGCTCATGGTGCAGTGGGGACAGTCCCCTCTTGCACCACCAGGTGCAAGGGGGTCTGTCCCCATTGCACCATGTTTATTATTCTACTGAATCAATAAGCTCTAATGTATGCTCCTCAATCTGCTTCTTGCAGAGCTCTACAAAGTCAGCAAGAGGAACACCGTTCATCTGCTTGTTACCACGAACGTTAACTGATACTGTTCCTTCCTCAGCCTCTTTGTCACCAAGAATAAGGATGTATGGCTCCTTGAACTTCTTGAAGCCCTTGATCTTTGTCTTCATGTTCTCATCTGAGTAATCAGCCTCTACACGAATACCAGCCTTGCGGAGTGTCTTCTCTACCTGCTTTGCATACTCGTTATGCTCAGGTCTGATAGGAACGATACCAACCTGGTATGGTGACATCCAGAATGGGAATACACCCTTGAAGTTCTCGATAAGGATACCGATAAATCTTTCAAATGAACCGAAGATAGCTCTATGTATCATAACAGGACGCTTCTGTGAGCCGTCAGCTGCTACGTATCTAAGGTCAAAGTTAAGTGGAAGCTGGAAGTCGAGCTGGATTGTACCCATCTGCCACTCACGGCCGATGCAGTCTTTCATCTTAAGGTCGATCTTTGGACCATAGAAAGCTCCGTCGCCTTCGTTGATCTCATATCCACCTTCACCATACTTCTTATCAAGGATTCTCTTAAGAGAAGCCTCAGCAGCATCCCAAAGCTCTGGTGCACCCATGAAGTCATCAGGTCTTGTTGAAAGCTCAGCCTCATATGTAAGACCAAATGTCTCGTAGATGTACTTTGCGATGTCCATGATATCGCCAATCTCATCCTCGATCATATCCTCTGTAAGGAATGTATGATCATCGTCCTGATGGAACATCTGAACTCTGAAAAGACCATTTAACTCACCACTCTTCTCACGACGGTGAATTACCTGCGTCTCACTATATCTTATTGGCAGCTCCTTATAGCTGTGGAGACCATTCTTGTATACATTTATTGCGTTAGGACAGTTCATTGGCTTGATAGCATACTGAATGTCTGTATTGATTTCTTCCTCGTCTGTCTCTTCATTTACAGTAGCATTTGTTACAAGGAACATATTCTCTTTGTAGTGTCCCCAGTGACCAGATGTCTCCCAAAGATTCTTGTGGTTGATAACTGGCGCAAGGATCTCCTGATATCCATACTCTTCATGGAGCTTTCTCCAGAAGTCGAGAATAGCGTTGTACATCTTGAATCCACGTGGAAGCCAGTATGGCATACCTGGTGCAGACTCATCGAACATAAAGAGTTCCTGCTCAGGTCCGATCTTCTTGTGATCACGCTCCATAGCTTCCTTAACAAAGTCAAGGTGAGCCTTGAGTGACTGCTTATCTGGGAAGCAGTACATATAGATTCTCTGAAGCTGATCATTATGCTCATCACCTCTCCAGTATGAACCTGAAACTGACTTTACCTTATATGAAACATTCATAAGCTCCTGTGAGTTAGAGATATGAGGTCCACGGCAAAGATCTACAAAGTCATCACCTGTATAATAAACAGTAATCTTCTCACCACCTGGAAGATCATTGATAAGTTCTTCTTTATATTTCTGACCCTTGAATATCTCAAGTGCCTCTTCCTTTGTTACCTCCTTGCATGTCCAGTCTTCACGACGCTTAAGGATCTCGCGCATCTTGTCCTCGATAGCCTTATGATCGTCGTTTGTAATTGTTCTTGGAAGCATGAAGTCATAGTAGAAGCCATCATCGATCTGAGGACCGATAGCAATCTGGACATTCTCCTTACCGAAGATTTCCATAACAGCCTTAGCCATGACATGTGCCATAGAATGTCTGTAAACGCTCAAGAAGTATTCTTTGTTATCCATTTTTATTTCCTCCTAAAATAAAAATAGTCCCTGCACTGTGTACGATAGTACATAGTACAGGGACGTTAATTACGCGGTTCCACCCTGGTTGCCGTGCAAGTATTGCGCGACCACTCGGTTGATTATAACGGAATCACCGTATCCTTTTCATGAGTGAGTCGATTTGGCTCTGAGCCCTATTGACTCATTTTACTAGGGATCCCTCAGAGGTAGTACCCGGATGTTCTAGGTCTAAGGTGCTCTCAGCCGGTGGCACCTCTCTCTGTCGACTAGTTCTAACACCGAACATGTCCTCGTCAACGGTTTATCTTTTTAATGATTGTTTTTCGATTATACAACCATCCTATATCAATGTAAAGTTTTTTATTCAACCTCGAGCCAATTGTTCCTTAATTTGGAGTTTCGATCCAGTTGCCATTTTCATCGTAGCTACCTGTTTTATCTTCAAGACCTGATGAGTCTACATGGATCCACATGCCAGTCCATTCGTTTCCTGCCTGACCCGGCTCGATCCACTCATCAACTGCCAAGTATCCGTTAGACTTAAAATAGTATTCATTTCCGTTGATTACCACTTTCTCATTACATGGATACCAGCCTGAAGTATCTTCAAACCACCAGCCTGTTGAATTAGATTTCCAGCTTCCTGTATATGGATAGCTCTGTACTCCATCATAGCCTATATAATATCCATCTCTCCAGCATCCACCTTCATAAAGGAAGTTGTCGAAATAATACCAAGAGCCATCTATCTTATACCAGCCATTTGTTGCTGCATAGCCGTTCTCATCAAAGTAGAACCAACCCTTTGAAACATACATCTTTCCCTGTCCCCAGGAACGAGATTCTGTTGCAACTGTTGCAGGATTTCCATTTCCTGTATAATTTTCATACAGCTTATCCATTCTCTGCCAGCAGTTTACTGGATACCAGCCTGATGTATCCTCGTACCACTGCCAGTCGCCTGAGCCCTTCCAAGAGCCCTTAGGAGCATAGGTGTTTTCTCCATTTGCATCAAACCAGAAGCCCTGATACCACTGATCCTTAACATTTGCGCCAATGATGCCAATAGTTATGTCGCCGTAGTTTTCGCCGTAGTAGGTTGCCATGTTACCATTCTTCTTAAAATCACTCTTATTAAGAACAAGACTTGAACCATCACATTTTACAAGTCTTTCGTGATTGATTACAAAATATGCCGCATGGAGATATTCATTATGGAATTCATAATAATTTGAATTAATATAAACCTTCTTATTGGTTTCATCCTGGTAGATAAGAGTGTACTCCGAATTATCCATCGGTTTATACTCTATTGTGATATTTCCATTTGCATCGAAATATTCATCAGTAAATACAGCCTCAGGAAACTGGCGATCTGAGTCATCATAAGACTCTCTGATTCCGTAGTCTCCAGTTCTTCCGCCAGCGTTTACGGCGCTAATTCCATTTACCCCGCTGAAGGCAAATGCTATCACAGCTGCTGCTGCGACGAAAAACGCCAAGAGTTTCGTTGCTACACTTTTTTTGCAGTACATAAGCTTTGTACCTCCCCTATATTTTTTTACTTATCTTCAAGGCACATTTTACCACTTTTCAGCGCCTTTTTCCAATATAGAAATCTTTATACTTTGTCCATTTGTTTATGAGATAATTTGTGATAGAATACATGTGTTATTCAAAAATAATAAATCAAGATCACACGTGTGGGAGAATGAAATGAAGGACACATATGCACTGGTTACAGGCGCTAGCAGCGGCCTTGGCTTTGAGTTTGCAAAGCAGTTATCTGAGAGAGGTTACAAGCTGATTCTGGTGGCCAGAAGACGTGACAAACTGGAGACTGTTCAGAAGGCCATAAAGACTGACAGTATCATTATCGCCGCAGACCTCAGTCAGCGCGACGAATGCGTGCGCGTGATAACAGAGACCATCGGTCTCAGCATAGACGTGTTCATCAATAATGCGGGATTCGGTGACTGCGGTCGATTCTACGAAACCGACGCCAACAAGGATCTTTCTATGATAGATGTTAACGTCACCGCTATGCATCTTCTTATGAAAATGGTATTGCAGCGAATGAAGTCTTCGAAGGCAACTGGCGGCTATATCCTGAATGTCGCCTCATCTGCCGGACTTTTCCCTGCTGGCCCATATATGGCAACCTACTACGCAACCAAGGCGTATGTGACAAGTCTGACTCAGGCTGTTGCCAGAGAACTTAAAGAGGAAGGAAGCGAGATCTATGTTGGAGCCCTGTGCCCAGGACCTGTAGATACTGAGTTCAACGATGTAGCAAATGTGGAATTCGCCCTTAAGGGAATCTCCCCTAAATATTGTGTAGACTATGCTTTAAAGCAGATGTTTGATAGACGTAGGATACTAATAGTTCCTACCCTTAGAATGAAAGCTGCCGTCATCGGTTCAAAGTTTCTTCCAAGAGAACAGATAGTCGGAATTACCGCCGGCCAGCAAAAGAAAAAACGCACGTTTTAAAAACGTGCGTTTTGTTTATTTACTCAGCATCTGATGCTGATGCATCCTCATCTGTATCCATATCAAGATACTTAGCAGAAAGTTCTGATACAGTTCCGTTATCAAGCATCTTCTGGATTGAAGCGTTGATCTGGTTAAGAAGCTCTGTGTTACCCTTCTTTACTGCGATAGCATACTCTTCACCTTCAAATGCTGACGCATCCTCAACGATCTTAAGACCTTCGTTATCACCAACAAACTTCTCAGCTGTTGCAGAATCGATTACGACAACATCACATTTACCGTTTACAAGCTCAAGTACAGCTTCTGTACCCTTCTTGAATGCTTCGTATGAATAACCCATGTCCTTTACACATGTCTCACCTGTGTAACCCTGGATTACAACGATCTTCTTATCCTTCATATCAGCAGCTGTCTTGATGTCGCTGTCTTCCTTAACGATCATAACCTGAGTTGCTGTGTAGTATGGAGTTGAGAAGTCATAAGCTTCCTTTCTCTCATCAGTTACTGTCATACCTGCGATAACTGCATCAACCTGACCATTATCAAGTGCAAGAAGGAGTGAATCGAACTCCATGTTGTTGATTACAGCTTCTTTACCCATATCCTCGCCAATCTGCTTAGCGATCGCCATATCGATACCGTCATACTCGCCTATAGTACCCTGTGCAGATACATATTCAAATGGTGGGAACTCTGCATTAGTACCAAAGACAATAGTTTCCTTCTTTGCTGAGTCACCTGTGCTGTCACCTGTGCTCTCGCTTCCTCCACAAGCAGTAGCTGAAAGCATCATTACTCCTGCAAGTGCAAGCGCTAAAAACTTCTTCATGTTCTTCTTCATAATTCTTTCTCCTTTATGGAATTGATAGTATATATAAGTGAAATATATTAGAGTACTTTACTTAAGAACTCTTTTGTTCTATCATTCTTTGGATTTTCAAAGATTTCTTCTGGCGTACCACGCTCAAGAATCTGACCTTCATCCATAAAAAGAATTCTACTAGCAACCTCACGAGCAAATCCCATCTCGTGGGTTACCACAACCATCGTCATACCACTCTTAGCCAGGTTCTTCATAACCTCAAGAACCTCACCTACCATTTCAGGATCCAGAGCAGATGTTGGCTCATCGAAGAGCATGATTTCTGGTTCCATAGCCAGTGCACGAGCAATAGCAATACGCTGCTGCTGTCCACCTGAAAGTGACTTTGGAAATGCATTAGCCTTTTCTTCGAGTCCAACAATTTTTAAGAGCTCATTTGCCTTTTTATCCGCCTCATCCTTTGTGAACTTCTTAAGCTTCACTGGAGCAAGAGTAATATTCTTCTTTACAGTGAGATGCGGAAAAAGGTTGAAGTGCTGAAATACCATTCCCATCTTTTGACGTACCTGGTTTTTGTTAACGCCGCTTACATTAATCTGCTGATTATCAACCCATATCTCACCTGAATCTGGCTTTTCCAAAAGATTCAGGCATCGTAAGAATGTGCTCTTACCGGAACCCGATGGTCCGATAACAACCACAACCTCGCCTTCATCTATATTTTCATTTATCCCCTTCAGAACCTCATTACCATTAAAGCTCTTATGGAGATCCTTAACCTCTATCATACCATTTCCCCTTATTAACGTTTATCTGATTCACGGAGACTTGACTCCACAGCACCAAGAAGGAGAGTAAGTACCTTAATTATCAGGAAGTATATTATAGCTGTTGCGAGAAGAGGCATAAACGCCTCATAGGTATTACTCTTGATAAAGTCACCGGCCTTCTGAATATCTACAAGACCAACGTAACCAACAATAGCAGTCTCTTTTATAAGAGTTATGAACTCATTACACATGGCTGGGAATATATTCTTCACCGCCTGAGGAACTATGATGCTCATCATAGTCTGAGTTTTGCTAAGACCAAGAGATCTTCCTGCTTCAGTCTGTCCCTTATCGATAGAAAGAATACCTGCACGAATAATCTCAGATACATACGCACCAGAATTAATGGAAAATGCTATCGCAGCGATAATCCATTTAGGCCAGTTCACAGTAGCAAAAACCACAAAATAGATAAGCATGAGCTGTGTAACTGATGGGGTACCACGGATAATATCCGTATACACCTTGCCAAAAATATTAAGTGCCTTCTTCTTCGAAAGGTTACAAAGCGCAATGAGAAATCCGATAATGAGGCCCATCGCTGCAGCAAGAAGCGCCACCTTTATGGTTACGCCAATACCGCTTAAAAGAAGCTTCCAGCGATCCTCCGTCAAAAAACATTTTTCAAATGTTGCCCACTGCTCCTGAAACCAGGATTGTTCTAATATCATATCATCCACCCAATGAGTCGATTTGGCTCTCTCACCTTTTGACTCATTCTATATTATTTGCAGGCACCGCTTGCATCGACGTAGTAGCCATCTATTGTCTCATTTGTAGCCATGTAGCCGTCGCCCTTGAAATAGTACCATGTACCATTAATCTTCTGCCATGATGAATGTGCATACCAGCCGCTTTCATCACTGAACCACCATCCAGTGCTGTTAGAGTTCCATGAACCCATGTATGGATACCTCCATGAACCGTCACCGCTGAGCCAGCAACCACCACGCCATTCATTTGTTGCAAGGTAACCACTTCCATCGAAGTAGTACCACTTACCATCTATCATCTGCCAGCAGTTTGAAGGATACCAGCCATTGGAATCCTGATACCACCAGCCCTTTGAATTACATTTCCATGCTGCAGTTGCCTGATATGACCAAGCACCGCTACCATCAAGCCAGTAGCCACTAACCCACTGTGACTTCTTTATCTTTCCTGTTTCATCTGCACAGTACCATGTTGAGCCAGCCTCAAACCAGCCTGTTGCATACTGACCATTACCTGTAATGTAATATGTATCTCCGCCTTTAGTTACCCAGCCTATATGGAGCTTTCCATCATTACCGAAATCATAAGCAACGCCATCAATTTCCTTAACGCCTGTTGCCATGAGACCATCTTCGATATAGTACCAGTCACCATTGCTGTTGTACCAGCCATTGTGACCCTTACCATCTGCATCAAAGTAGTACCATTTACCATCGATAAGATCCCAGCCAATTGCAGGTGAACCCTCAGGCTGATCCCCAGAAGACTTTGTACGAAGATATACTCGACTGCCTTCATAAGTCTGGAAACCATACTGCATAAGACCGTTATCATCAAAGAGATACAGCTTGCCGTTAATTCTCTGCCAGCCAGTTGCATTTGTACCATCAGCATTAATGAATACCCAGTCAAAGGTTGACCAGTTCTTCCACCACTTGTACCAGCGCCCCTGAGTAGCCTTCCAAACCCATGCAGTAGGTGCAGAAACATACTCTATAGATGTATATCTGACAACGCTTGTAACCTCGCTACTAACCTCTGACTCAAAGTAATTTCTGTTAACATCATAGGTAGTTGTCTCTATAATCTCCGGATCAGTAGTTTCATCAGCAGGTACAGTCTTAACTTCCTTTGTCACCTTATAAGCCTTTGTATATCTCTTAGACTGCTTATACTCACTAGTAAGCTGGTACTCTTCCACGCCAGCCTCCAGCTCGTTGATCACAGAAGTCTTGAAACCGAGTGCACCAGTCATATCCTGAACGATTGCCTGCTTACCCTTCTGATCAACTGTTCTATAGATTGTTGTGCCCTTATTCTTCATATAATTATAGAATGGAGAATATGAGCTCAAATCGTTATTTTCTGTCTGGATGATTGCATACTTAGTCTTATATGTATCAATCATTTCCTTACTTGTCGAAGCAGTAAATCCGTGATGTCCAATCTTGATAACTGTTGGATTTCCATGATCTGCTACGATAGCTGCGGCAAGTCTCTGCTCAAGTGAATCATACACATCGATATCTGCAAGAAGAACTGTCTTTGTTCCAGCCTTCTCTACATATGTAACGATTGAGTTAGCATTTTCATCTGTAGATGATCTTGAAACAAGATTATAAAGTGATATGTTGTAATCACCAAACTTGAAGCTAATGTAATCATCTGTTGTATCAGCTGCAGTACCACCATTTGAATAAGTAGCCTGCATCTTATTCATAGCTGCACCGTTAGTCTTATTATCGTTGACCTTAAGCTTTGCAGCCTTGGACATAGCATTTTCTGCTGCCGCGTAGAACTCAGAATTCTTCCAGCCCTTAGCATCTTCTTCAGCATTTGCTGTATATGTCTTATAGATATAAGTTGTATTCTCATCAACGAGAGTGAATCTCTCTTTATTCTCAGTATCAGCAACAGGTTCGCTTACTGTTGGATCCTGAGGATCATATGCACCTATTGCCTCTGCTATCTTAGCCTTATCATCATCAGTAGTTCCTTCAGGATATGTAAGATTATTATTATCAGTCTCAACAGTGCTTGTTGTAGTTGTTGTCTTTGTTCCGTATACGTTCTCCATCTCCTGAACGATGTCTGGAATACCACCATTATGATCTGAATGACTATGAGTTGTCATTACGAAGTCCAGATGCTCAACACCAAGAGCTTCAAGATAATCAAGAACTACCTTTCCTGAAGCAGATGCTCCGACTGGTGTATGAGGAACCTGAGAAGTATCCCCATTCTTATTTGAAGCATCAATAAGTCCATAGTGGCCATTACTCTCAATGATTATGGCGTCACTGGTATAGTTTCCCTCACCATCATCAAGATTTATATAATGGATTCTGTCTGAGGTTGTATCCTTTGTACCCTCAGCAGTTCTTTCATTCTCCTTTGTATAACCCTTTGCAGGATCGTTATAATCGGTTACAAGAGTCTTCTTAACCTTGCCCTGTTCATCTTTCTCACTGTCAACAGTGTAGATCACCTCTGTTGTAGGTTCAGTAGGATTCTCTGGATCCTTTGTTTCTTCGGACTGTGCGGCTTCGGCACCTTCAAGATCCTCTACCTTATAAGTATTGTCCACACTCATGCCGTGAGAACGGGAATTATCCTGTCCAGCATCTGTACTTGTAGATACAGCCGGCTCATTTACTCCATTTTGCTTATTTCCATTTGTCTTCGCAAATGAATCTACAGGATTCATAAGACTGAGCACCATCAGTGTTGCAAGTACTCCGGAAAATGTTTTTCTCATAATAAATCTCCATTCTGTTCGTAATATCTAGCCATTAATTTACAACATTAATAATGCGTCCAACTATGTGGTTACCATAATGTGACGCATTTAAAGTTTGATTTTACAATGAAATAGCCAACTTTTCAAGTATTTTCTACTTTTCCCATCTTTGCTATAATCAAGAAAAATGTGACTAAAACTAGGAGAAATTATGAAGGTTGTATTTGCAATTGATTCGATGAAGGGCTCCCTTTCATCTATGGAATGCGGAAAGGCTGCAGCACAGGGACTGCTCCGTGCCATCCCAGACGCCGAGTATGAGGTTCGACCTCTTGCAGATGGCGGCGAGGGTACAGTTCAAGCGGTGACAACAGGATGTGGCGGTACTTTCAGGGAGGCAAATGTAATGAACCCCCTTGGAAAGCGTATAAGAGCCACCTATGGCATCATCGAGAACCCAAACAAAACTGCTATTATTGAGATTTCAGCAGCAGCAGGTCTTACTCTGATTCCTGACGTTGATAGAGATCCATTTAAAACCACCACCTACGGCGTTGGCGAGTTGATCCTCGACGCTATAGAACAGGGATGCAGACATTTTATTATTGGACTTGGCGGAAGCGCCACTAATGATGCCGGTATCGGTATGCTTCAGGCACTTGGAGCTAAGTTCTACGATTCAAGCAGGATACTGACCGGCGATAATGGATATCTCACCGGCGGCGACCTGGAATTCATCAGCAGAATGAGTCCAGACAGCTTCAATCCTATTCTTTCAGAATGTACATTTAGGATTGCCTGTGATGTTGATAATCCATTATTTGGACCAAGAGGGGCATCTAGGATTTTCGGACCACAGAAGGGACTTTTTGATTCCGAGATAGATGCAGCAGACAAATGGATGCGAAACTTCGCAAAGCTTTCGAAGGAATCCCTGCACCGTGACGTGGATCCTGACGCGCCAGGCTGCGGAGCTGCCGGCGGACTCGGCTTTGCATTTAAATACTTCCTGGGCGGAGAACTGGAACCAGGAAATAAGATCGTTATAGATGAAACAAATCTAAAGAACTATATCAGCGATGCCGATATCGTTGTAACTGGTGAAGGAATGCTGGATGCACAGACAGCTATGGGTAAGGCGCCTATCGGAATAGCTCATATAGCTAAGGTATTTAATAAACCTGTCATTGCACTGGTTGGTTCAGTTGCAGCTTCATTTGACGGAGATGCACTTCCAGATGTGGACGCATACTTCCCAATCATGAGACGACCAGTATCACTGGAACAGGCTATGGACCCAGCCACCGCCAGAGTCAATATAGCCGCTACTGCAGAGCAGATATTCAGATTACTACAAATCCAATCAAAAATTTAACCAATTATCAAACACAAAAAGAGCACCGCTTATCACGGTGCTCTTTTAATTACCTAAGTAATTATTTTCTTGTTATTACTTCTCGTTTGTAGCCTGACCAGCAAACTTAATTGGGTTAAGTCTGATTCCAGGACCCATTGTTGAAGTAATTGTAACGCTCTTAAGGTATGTACCCTTAGCGCTTGCAGGCTTAGCCTTAACTACAGCATCCATAAGAGCCTTGTAGTTGTCAGCGATCTGCTCAGCTGTGAAAGAAGCCTTTCCAACTGGAACGTGGATGATGTTAGCCTTATCAAGTCTGTACTCGATCTTACCAGCCTTAACATCATTGATAGCCTTAACAACATCAGGTGTAACTGTACCAGCCTTTGGATTTGGCATAAGTCCCTTAGGACCAAGTACACGTCCAAGACGTCCTACAACACCCATCATGTCAGGTGTAGCAATAACTACATCGAAGTCAAGCCAACCTTCATTCTGAATCTTTGGAACAAGTTCCTCACCACCAGCGTAATCTGCGCCGTTAGCAAGTGCTTCGTCAACCTTATCTCCCTTGGCAAATACGAGAACCTTTACTTCCTTACCAGTTCCGTGTGGCAGTACAACCGCACCACGAACCTGCTGATCAGCGTGACGTCCATCTACACCAAGCTTTAAGTGAGCCTCGATTGTCTCATCGAACTTTGAGCTAGCTGTCTTCTTAATTAATTCTGCTGCTTCATCAAGATCATAAAGCTTTGTCTTATCAACAAGCTTTGCAGCCTCTAAATATCTCTTACCTTTTTTCATCTTTATTACCTCCGAACTTAGTCAACTACTTCGATGCCCATTGAGCGAGCTGTACCAGCTATCATGCTCATTGCTGCCTCAAGTGATGCTGCGTTAAGGTCAGGCATCTTTGTGTTAGCGATTTCCTCGACCTGAGCCTTAGTGATCTTACCAACCTTCTTCTTGTTAGGCTCACCAGAAGCCTTTGCAAGACCAGCTGCCTTCTTAATAAGAACTGCTGCAGGTGGTGTCTTAGTAATAAAGCTGAAAGAACTATCAGCATAAACTGTGATAACTACAGGAATAATCATATCACCCTGATTAGCTGTTCTATCGTTAAACTGCTTTGTGAAGTCTACGATATTTACACCATGCTGACCAAGTGCTGGTCCAACAGGTGGTGCTGGAGTTGCCTTTCCTGCAGGTATCTGTAACTTAATGTAACCTTTGACTTTCTTAGCCATTTTGAATTCCTCCTCTCGTGGTAAATCACGGAAACTATAATATTTGTTTCCTTCCACTTACTATAAATGTTCCAGGTTAGGAGAACATCTACAGCATATATTTAACTGCATATAGCAGCAATATACTTTATCTCTAACTACTTAGTAGTAAACCACTACTATTATTTAAGCTTCTGGATTTCAGCCAGATTAATCTCAACATCTGTTGAACGTCCAAAGAGATCAATATCCATAGTAACTGTCTGCTTTGTACGATTGATGGTCTTGATGCTTCCCTCTGATCCTGCCCAAGGTCCTGATATAACCTTGATCTTATCTCCGATTTCAACATCGATCTTGATCTCACTCATCTTGACACCAAGTCTTGCCATCTCTGCGTCTGAAAGTGGAACTGGTTCTGATCCAGGTCCAACGAAGCCTGTAACACCACGGGTATTACGAACTACATACCATGTGACGTCATTTTTAATCATGTGAACAAGAACATATCCAGGGAAAAGCTTCTTGGATATGGTCTTCTTGGTACCCTTCTTGGTTGTTTCAGTAACATCCTGTGTAGGAACCATTACTTCGAACATCTGATCCTCGAGTCTACGATTCTCGATTGTCTTCATAATGTCCTTCTTAACCTTTTCCTCATAACCAGAATATGTATGAACAACATACCAGTGAGGTTCGTCATCTCCCTGCTGCTTTACATTAGCAGACTTCTGACGTGGTGGTTCCTGAGCAGTCTCTTCGCCTGCAACTTCTTCTGAAACAGATTCCTCTGTTACAGCCTCTTCACTTACAAGCTCTTCAGATACAGCCTCTTCAGAAATGTTTTCTTCTATATCTAAATTCTTTTCTTCTGCCATATCAATCACCGCCTACCATAAAAACTGAAGACCCAGGTTAAGCAAATAGTCTACTACAACTATAATAGAACCAAGAAGTATAGCTGATACAAGTACAACTGTAACTTCCTTGGCAAGCTGCTTCTTTCCAGGCCAGGTTATCTTTGCAAATTCACCCTTTAGTTCCTTAAACCAGCTTTTCTTAAGAGCAGGTGATGTCTCCTTTTTATCTGACATAATATCTACCTCTTAAATAATATACCAAAACCCCTCAACGAGTGAGATTATTTGGTCTCCTTATGTAAAGTGTGCTTTCCACAGAATCTGCAGTACTTTTTTGTTTCAACTCTATCTGGGTGAAGCTTCTTTTCCTTTGTCGTATTGTAGTTACGCTGCTTGCATTCTGTACAAGCGAGAGTTATCTTGACACGCATGACGAGTCACCTCCATAAAAATATCTCTATTATTATAATCTTAATCTCTGCTTCTATACGGACATAGGGTAACTTCTGTGTACCGGCTGGGATCCGCTTTAAAATGCACACAAAAAGAAGTGCGTATAGAAACGCAATGGTTAGAATACCATAGTAAATATTAATTCGTCAAGAGATTTTTTAAGAAATCCTGTTCCGACCAGAAGACTAGCCAGTTACTACTGACTTGATCAAGAAAACAATGATGATAATTGCGCCAAGGCCGATTCGATACCAGCCAAAAAGCTTGAAGTCATTTTTCTTGATGTAACCAATCAGGAACTTGATTACGAGGATAGAAACCACAAATGAAACTACAAGTCCGAATACCATTTCAAAGAACTCAAGAACTGAGTAATGGAATCCAAACTTTATGAGCTTTACAAGGCTCCATCCAAACATGATAGGGATGCTCATGAAAAATGAAAACTCTGTAGCAAGCTTTCTTGAAACACCCATTGTAAGACCACCAACTATTGTAGCACCTGATCTTGAAGTTCCAGGTACGATAGCAAGTGACTGGAATAAGCCCAGCTTAAGGGCATCCAGATATGTAAGCTGACCAACCTTAGTGATATGAGGTGTGCGCTTTTCATTTCTCTTCTCAATAAGTATGAAGAGAATACCATAAACTATAAGAGCTACTGCAATAACTGCAGGTGTATGCGCATATGTATCCATCCAGTCATCAAGGAGGATACCGATGATTCCAGCTGGAACTGTAGCAACGATAACCTTAACCCACATCATGATAACAGGTCTTGATACGCCAATACTTCCGATTCTATATTCATTCTTCCACTTAGAATCCTTCTTGGCATGCTTCTTGCTAGCCTTTGTTTCAGGACGTACTATTCTAAATGGCCACAGCTTGCTCCAGTACATATAAACAACTGCGATGATAGCACCAAGCTGTATAACTACGAAAAACATTTCCTTGAACTCAGGATCTGCGTTCAGTTTAAGGAACTCATCCAGAATGAGCATATGACCAGTACTACTGATAGGAAGCCACTCTGTTATTCCTTCTACTATACCTATTAATATAACCTTTAATAATTCAAGAAAAGCCATAATTACCCCCAGTTTTTAGACCGTCACAAATAAAGCTAACAATATAATAACTTTCCAAAAAATCATTCTAGCATACTTTAGAGTATTTACCAACCCTATTTGCCTACCATTTCCTCATAGTGCTTGGTAACCGACTCCACATCACCGCTATCGATAAGCTTACCCTTTTCAAGGATTATTGCCTTGTTGCAAAGCGATCTGACCTGTTCTGTATTATGAGATACAAAAAGAACTGTAACATCCTTTTCAAGAAGAGTTCTAAGTTTTGCTTCACTCTTCTTCTTAAACTTTGCATCACCTACAGAAAGGATCTCATCGAGAATAAGCATGTCAGGCTCTACTATAGTAGCGATAGCAAAACCAAGTCTTGCCTTCATACCAGATGAATAATTCTTAAGTGGAACATCTATAAAATCTTTAAGCTCAGAAAAATCCACGATCTCCTGCAGCTTCTCATCTATAAACTTATGACTATATCCAAGACAGGCTCCATAAAGATAGATATTCTCCAAACCTGTATACTGAGGATCAAATCCCGCTCCCAGCTCGATCAGAGGAGCAAGAACTCCTTCTCTATAGACCTTTCCCTGTGTAGGCTTAAAGACGCCTGCGATAACCTTGAGCAGTGTAGACTTTCCCGCACCATTAAATCCAAGGATACCCAGACGATCACCCTTCTCTATCTCAAAGGACACATCCTTTAAAGCCCAGAACTCATTCATGATAAGCTGCTTCTTCATAAGGGCAATAAAGTATTCCTTCAGGGAATCATGCTTTTCTTTACTTAGGTTAAAACGCATACTAACATCTTCAACCCTTAGTACTGTTTCGCTCATAACTAAATCTCCAGGATAAACTTATCTTCATTCTTCTTGAAGATGAGGATTCCTACAAGTATTGCAACAACGCTAAATGTAAATGAGTACGCAAGGTACTTGAGGTTCATTGCCTCACCAAATACTGCACTTCTAAAATTCTCTATAACACAGAATAGCGGATTAGCTTTAAGAACAAAGCTCCATCTGCTTCCGAGAAGCTTCTTTGCACGGTAGAATATAGCTGATGTGTACATTATCATCATAAGGCCTACATTCCACAGATACTCCATATCTCTAAAGAATACTCCAACTGTCGAAAGTATAAGTCCGCATCCAAGACTGAGTAATAATAGTACAAAAAGACTAACTATCGCCTGGAACAGATATAGAGTTGGGTATACTCCAAGAACTACTGCCACCAGTGCCAGCACTATAAGTGATATTAAAAATATTACATAGTTGAAAAGAATAGATGAAAGAGGGTACAGCATCTTTGGTACGTATACCTTCTTTATTATAGAACTGTTAGCTCTTATGGACTTCAGAGCTGCAGTTGTGGACTGAGAAAAGCAGCTGTAGAGCAGCCTTCCTGATAGTATATAAACAGGGAACTCCCTTGTCTTCTCACCCATCAGTGTTCCAAATACAATAGTAAGAACTATCATAGATAGAAGTGGTTCAAGAAGCGACCAGAGAATTCCTAGATATGATCTACGATATTTAAGACGTATGCCCTTCTTTACAAGCTCCGCAAGTATAAATCTGTTCTGCAGAAACCTTTCCTTCTTACGGGCCTTCTCGTTAGTTGTTAATTCATCCTTGTTCATTCAAAGATCCTATTCGCTTTTTTCTGTAAAGGTTACAGAATCAGCAGACTTAAAGAATTCATTTTTGTACTCGCCGTAAAGCTCCTTATAGCAAGCAAAGTTGATGAGCCAGTACTCATCATCATGATCGTATACACAGCTAAGGTACGAATAATCTGTACCGGATATCTTCTTCTTATAAGTAAAATAAACATAACCCTCACGGCTTTCCACCTTAGGAGAACCAGGGATATTGTTGGCTTTTATATAAGCCTCAGCATAATCAGATGCCGAATTTACTTCAAGACCACTCTTTTCCACATCATCCTTCAGGGATCTTATACCCATCGCTATACTATCAGGACTTGTGTAGTACCAGGTAGCATTTGCAAGAGTTCCCTTCTGATACTCTTTGCTAAGAGTAATCTTCATATCTTCGGACTTAACAGTCTTGGTAGTTTCACCACAGGATGTAAGTCCAGCCAGCATCATACATGCTATCAGTATGATTGATACTTTCTTTACTATAGATAATACATAACTCTTCATAAATAGTTTCTTTCTACATACAATGTATTTTTGATACAGCTATTTACTCGTAACAATAATAATTATTAGCCCTTCTTTTGTCAAGAAAAGCAAAAAATGAGCCAATTCCCCCAAAGGAAAATTGACTCATCAATATCCAAATTATTTGATTACGTGCACCCAACCTTCTGGTCCTTCAATCTTGTGCATCTGAATACCAGTAAGAGTATCATACAGCTTCTGGATTGTAGGTCCTACTGAACCATCCTTGCTGCCTGGGAATACGATTTCATTTCCATGATCATTGATTGCTCTAACAGGTGAGATAACTGCAGCAGTACCGCAAAGACCACACTCATCAAATGAAGCAACCTCATCAAAGAATACTTCTCTCTCTTCAACCTCAAGACCTAAGTAGTCTTTTGCTACTATCTCAAGTGAACGTCTTGTAACTGAAGGAAGAATACTGCTAGACTTTGGAGTAATAAACTTATTACCCTTAATAAAGATAACATTTGCTCCACCAGTCTCTTCTACCTTAGTTCTTGTTGCTGGATCAAGATAGAGGTTCTCATCAAAACCATTCTTGTGTGCATCAACTATAGCATGAAGTGACATAGCATAGTTAAGACCAGCCTTGATATGACCAGTTCCGTGAGGAGCTGCTCTATCGAAATCACTTATTCTTATTGTAATAGCCTTCTGGCCGCCCTTGAAGTAAGGACCAACAGGTGTTGTAAGGATTCTAAACTGATACTCATCAGCTGGCTTAACGCCGATGACTTCATTTGAACCAAACATAAAAGGTCTTATATAAAGTGTTGCGCCGCTTCCAAAAGGAGGTACCCAGTCCTCATTTGCAAGAACTACCTTATCAACTGCATCAAGGAATCTCTCCTTAGGGAATACAGCCATCTCAAGTCTCTCGCATGTATCCATCATTCTCTGAGCGTTGAGGTCAGGACGAAATGTAACAATATGTCCATCCTCTGTCTCGTATGCCTTAAGTCCCTCGAAGCAGGACTGTGAGTAATGAAGTACGCAAGCGCATTCACTCATTGTAATATTATGATCAGGTGTGATCACACCATCATCCCACGCACCATTCTTAAAGTTTGATACGTAGCTAGCATCGGTTTTAACATATCCAAATCCGAGGCTACCCCAGTCGATATCTTTCTTAGCCATAACCTTATCTCCTTCGTTTTTCACAAAATAACTTCTTTAATTTTACCCCTAGCACCTAGAATGTCAAGGGTTTTCGCTGTGGGCACCATTAATTTTTTTAATTTTTATTCACTCTTTAATAAAAAAAAGAAATGTGATAGAATAAACCGGTTAAAAAGATTAAGGAAATTTATTTTGTAAAGGAAGTAAATACCATGTATAAAGTAGATTTTAATAAACCCTGCCACGCACATTTTATTGGCATTGGCGGAGTAAGCATGAGCGGTCTTGCTGAGATCCTTAAAAATGACGGCTTTACCGTATCTGGTTCAGATATGAAGGAATCCGATACAACAAAGAGTCTGGAAGCAGGCGGCATCAAAGTTTTCTACGGACAGGTAGCATCCAACATCTCAGACGATATTGACTTTGTAGTTTATACAGCTGCCATTCATCCTGATAATGAAGAATTTGTTGAGGTTCAGCGTCGAAACATCCCTCTTCTCACAAGAGCTCAGCTTCTTGGACAGCTTATGGATAACTACAAGTACAGCGTTGCAGTAGCTGGTACTCACGGAAAAACCACTACTACTTCAATGATGTCATACATCATGCTGGAGGCTGGAACAGATCCTACTATATCTATAGGAGGACACCTAAATGAGATCAACGGCAACATTCGTGTCGGCAACTCTGACTACTTTGTTACTGAAGCCTGCGAGTATACCAACAGCTACCATGAATTCAGACCATACGCAAGTATCATACTAAATGTAGATAATGATCATCTTGACTTCTTCAAGAACATCGAAAATATAGCAGCTTCATTTGCTACATTTGCTACTAAGACCCGCGAAGGCGGTGCTCTTATCGTAAACGGCGACATGAAGTACCGCGACCAGGTTATTGAAGCTGTTTCGAATAAGGACATCAAGGTATTTACATTTGGCAAGAACGAGGGAAATGACTTCGAGGCCCACAATATTCATCTGAACGAACTGGGAAATGCAGCTTACGAGCTTTACATTAACGGCGAGGATAAGGGAGAGGTTACACTTTCCGTAACCGGCGAGCACAATGCAGTTAATTCACTTTCTGCTATCGCAGCTTCCCTCTATATAGGAATATCTCTAGAGGATATCAAAGAAGGATTAAAGAAATGTCATAGTGCCGACAGACGTTTCCAGTACAAGGGCACTACTAATAACGGCGTTATAGTTATAGATGATTATGCACATCATCCAACAGAGATCAGCGCTTCTCTGGCTGTAGCAAACTCTGTAAAGAAGTCTGAGCTTTGGGTTGCATTCCAGCCTCACACATATTCAAGAACAAAGGCTCATCTTAAAGATTTCGCAAAGGCTCTTTCAGTTTCAGACCACGTTCTTCTGGCAGATATCTATGCTGCAAGAGAGAAGGATGACGGTTCAGTTTCATCCAAGGATCTGGAAAATGAACTGAAAAATCTGGGTTGTGATGCAGTATATCTCGGAAGCTTCGAAGAGATAAAAAAATATTTTGAAAAATTTTCAAAAAACAATGACATGTTAATAACTATGGGTGCCGGAAACATAGATTCCTTGGGAATGGAACTACTAAAAAAATAGTTATCAACAAAGCCCACAAAATTTTTAGCACAGTTATGTAAACTAAAATTGATAATTATCAACAAGTTGTCAGGACATTTTCTTTCGAGGAAATGTCCTGTTTTAGTCAGTTGCAGACTTTGGATCTCACTTTTCAACATTATGAACAATTTCAACACACCCCTTATCTACCACTATACACGCCTCTGGGTGTTTGCAATTGAAATCGACTTTTGTTACAATGCAGAAGCACTAAAAAAAGAGAAAGAATTTAAAGCTAAAAAGAGAAGAAAAAAATAGCTTAAAAAAGGTTGAAATTATTATGGGTGAAATTAGCATAATCTCCGAAAAAGAGGGATTTACAAATATATCAAACGTCTTTATTGAGTACTATATGGCGGATGCTAACGGAGATTTCGTAAAGCTCTATCTGTACCTTGCCATGCTCTGCTCTACAGGGCGTAAGATTCTAATCAGTGACATCGCCGATGCACTCAACTGCACCGAAAAGGATGTGTGCCGTGGAATCAAGTACTGGATCAAAGAAGACGCACTCTCTCTTCGTTATAATGAAGATAAGGAGATTGTGGGTATCGTACTTAAGACTCTCCAGAGTCCAGATCCTGACCTTAGCTCACAGCTTAAGGTTGTAGATCTTAAGTTCGAATCCGGAAGCAGAAAGGCAGCCCGTGAGGAAGCTCAGAAGACAGTTCAGGAAGAACCACAGACTGAGGCAGCCGAAGCACACGAGGAAACTCTTCGTGCCCCAAGAAAGAAGCAGCCAACTCCTGATGCCCTTGTAGGTCTGCAGCGTGATCCTGAGATCAAGAATCTCATCAGTGAAGCTGAAGCATACTGCAACCGTGACCTCTCTCAGAAGGAGCTCAACTCTCTTATTTATATAAAGGATCAGCTGGGATTTTCATTTGACCTTTGCGAGTACCTGCTTGAGTACTGTGCAGGCATTAAGAAAACAAGTTTCAGCTACATTGAAAAGGTTGCAAAGAACTGGTATGAGGAAGGCATCACCAATCGTACAGATGCCGAGGAATATACCGACCGCTTCCTTACACTTTACACCAAGATCCTCAAGACTCTTGGTATCACCAATCGTATATCTCCTGCTCCTGTAGAGAAGCAGTTTATAAACACTTGGACAAATGAGTTTGATTTCTCTGATACAATAATTATTGAAGCTTGTAACAGGGCTATCACTCAGAAGCCAAACGATGCAACATTCCCATACGTTAACGGAATCCTGCAGAGCTGGCATAGAGCAAACGTTCACAGTATCGCTGATATAGCAGCCCAAGATGAAATTCACGCTATGAGAAAGCTTTCTACTGTTGGAGATAAAACATCAAAACAAAATAGTTTAGATCAGCTTAAGACTATCGAAAACATGTATCTCAAGAAAGGTAGCAATCAATGATTTTAAAGGTTCTCGAACAGATAGATACAAAAGAATACTTAAGTCAACGTCGTTTAAATAATGAGCTAACTCATAAAGATCGAATCATAGAAATATATGAGAAGCTTCCAGCTATTAGAGACCTCGATAACCAAATCAGCGATATAGCATTTGCTACGATAAAATCTCGAATTAAAAAAGGTTCAAATGATGATAACTCCACAAAAAAACTGGAACAGGAAGTAGCTAAGCTGTCAAAAGAAAAACTTAAGCTACTCAAAGATAATGGATACCCAGAAGACTATCTCGAACCCATTTTTTCTTGTCCTATTTGTCAAGATTGGGGGGAAGTAGATGGTCATATCTGTTCTTGTGTTGAACAACTTCGAATAAACGAGTTATACAAACGTTCTAATCTACATAACATCCTTCAAACAGAAAACTTTGAAACATTTTCTTATGAATACTATAGTAACGAACCTTTTGGCAACTATGAACTTACCCCCTACGAAAATGTAAAAAGAAACGTCAAAAACGCATTAAAGTTTGTTGAGAATTTTGATTCATCAGATGATAATATTTTAATGACTGGTAATCCCGGACTCGGAAAGACATTTCTCACCAATTGTATCGCTAAAGAACTGCTTGATAACAAACATACAGTTTTATATTTATCAAGCAACGAATTGTTTTCTGAAGTACTTTCAACATATTTGATGTCAAAGAATGAATCCGACAGAGTTCTGGCAAAACCGATATATGATTATATCTATTCCAGTGATTTATTAATTATTGATGATCTTGGAACTGAAGTAATAAATTCATTTATTAGATCTCAATTATTTGAAATAATAAATAAAAGAATACTGAGTAGAAAGTCTACAATAATTTCCACAAATCTAACCTTAGGTGAGTTTATGGAAAAATACAGCGAACGAGTGATGTCACGAATCATTGATAAATTTGTAATCTACCCCTTCTATGGGGATGATATAAGAAAAACGAGATTTATTAAATCTCAGAACTAGGAGCACCTGCTCCCTTTATTTAGGAGGAAATAAAATGCCAGATCAAAGCAAACTCATCACCGTCCCTGATGGAAAGCTGGGAATCATCGCACTCAAGAGCTCAGAGAAGCTGGGTAAGAAGGTAGATGAATACCTGGTAAAATGGCGTAAGGAAAGAGCCGATCTTGACACCAAGAATCTGATGTTCAACGGCTACACAAGAGATTCTTATCTCATTGAAAACGAATGCCCAAGATTCGCATCAGGTGAGGCAAAAGGAACTATCAAGGATTCAGTTCGTGGAACTGACCTCTACATCCTTGCAGACGTAACTAACACAGGTATCGAGTATAACCTCCGTGGTCGTATGGTTCCAATGACCCCAGATGAGCACTATGCAGATATCAAGCGTATCATCGCTGCTTCTGCAGGAAAGGCACATAGAATAAACCTTATTATGCCGTTCCTCTATGAGTCAAGACAGCATAAGCGTACAAGCCGTGAATCACTTGACTGTGCACTTGCACTTCAAGAGTTAGTTTCAATGGGTGTACAGAACATTATTACATTTGACGCTCACGATCCTCGTGTGCAAAATGCTATTCCAACCATCGGTTTCGAGAATCTGATGCCAACATATCAGTTTATCAAGTGCCTGCTTAAGTCTACCCCAGACCTTGTACTTGATCCAAAGCACATGATGGTTATCAGCCCTGATGAGGGTGCTATGCATAGAGCTATCTACTTCGCTAACCACCTCGGTGTTGATGTAGGTATGTTCTACAAGAGAAGAGATTACACTAGAGTTGTTAACGGAAAGAATCCTATCGTTGCTCACGAATTCCTTGGTGACGATGTTGAAGGACAGGATGTAATCATCATTGACGATATGATCGCATCAGGTGAGAGTATGCTTGATGTATGCCGCAAGCTTAAAGAGCGTAAGGCAAAGCGTGTATTCTGCCTCGCTACATTTGGTCTCTTTACTGCTGGTCTTGATGTATTTGATAAGGCATACGAAGAAGGAGTCTTCGATAGAGTTATTTCAACAAATGTTACTTACCAGAACCCAGAGCTTTTCAACAAGCCTTGGTACTGCCAGACTGATCTTAGCAAGTACATTGCTATCATCATCGATCACCTTAACCATGACTCTTCAATCAGCGAGCTGCTTGATCCTGTAACACGTATCCAGTCTCGTATCAAAGAGTACAAAGAGAAACATACAATTACAGACAACTACGATCGTCCAGCGATCTCATAAGTTCGTCCTGTAACACGTTTATAGATATTGCATAATTAATTAAATAAGCATTAAAAAGCAAGAGAAAAGCCATTTGAGTTTATGATTCCAAATGGCTTTTCTCTTGTTTTAAATTGCTTATATTAATTTTGTCGATATCTCAGCTTATCTGAAGAGCAGGTACTCTTCCAGACACTGATCGTTTAATTTCATTTCCATAGCAGCATCAACACCTACATATCTAAGGTGCCATGGCTCATTGCTGATACCAGTATAAGTAACCTTATTCTCTGGATATCTGATTATGAAGCCATACTTGAAGCTGTTTTCAGCAAGCCAGTCCCAAAGTGCATTCTGTGCTTCCTCACCAGCATCTGAGCCTACATCTATAGCAAGTCCAGTCTCATGCTCACTGTAGCCAGGTTTAGCAACTAACTGTGCTGCCTCAACCTCACACTGCGTCTGTGTCTTACCCTGTTCAAGAAGTTCATTAACCTTGGCATCAAACTGTGCCTGCTGATCCTCTTTACTTCTGTATGAAGATGTAATGTATGGTGAATGTCCAGCAGCTCTGGCATCATCAAACATCTGCTGAAGATCAGGATATATACGACTATCTACCTTCTGTTCATTTCTGAGCTCTGTAAACTCAGGAACTGAATATCCATCAGGCAGCGGATTATCATTATTAACTAAGATCAGCATCCAGTCAGTAGCATCTGTAGGAGAAGCATCAGTAGCGCTGGCATCTGTGTAGCTGGCCAGCATTTCTTCTTCCTGTCTCGCTCTTTCCTCTTCCTCCAGCTTTGCCTGTTTTTCTGCTTCAATAGCTGCCGCCTTATTGGCCTTCGCAGTTACTCCCGCACTTATTATAACCGTAACAAATGTGACAGCAATAGCAACTATCCATATAAATCTGAAAAACCTTGAATCACTTACGCTGATCATCTTCCAACGATACTTCAGCCATCCAAGAAAGCTTTTGTTCTCGTTCATTTATTACCCCCCATTATTAAAAACTACTGGTCCTCAGTGCTAACCGATTCGGAGTCGCCACCTTTCAGCATCTCTTCGAGAGTATGCCAGCCAAGAACGGCACATTTAACTCTTGAAGGCATGTGGGAAATGTCTTTAAGCGCACCAGCCTCTTCAAGCATTTCCAGTTCCTCTTCCGTAATCTTATCCTTGATCATCTTAAGAAATGTATCCTTAAGAGACATAGCCTCCTCAACACTTCTTCCGATAACAAGATCCAGCATCATGTCTGCGCTGGCCTGTGAGATAGCGCATCCATCGCCAAAGAAAGCGCCATCTGTAATTGTTCCATCTTCAGATACATTTAACTGGAGTGTTATATCATCACCACAAGAAGGATTCACACCACGAAGTGACTTCTGTGGCTCAATCATCTTTGTCTTGTGAATCGGATGAATGTTGTGCTCCGTAAGTATCTCATTATAAAAAGTTCTGCTCTGCATATATACTCCTAATCCGGATAACCCATCATTGGTCTTATTTGTTTCATTACATCGAGGAGCCTCTGCACCTCTTCTTCTGTATTATAGAACATCAGGCTCGCCCTTGTTGTTGAAGGGATACCTATAAAGTGATGAAGTGGTTCTGCGCAGTGATGTCCTGCTCTGACAGCCACATTTGCGTCCGCAATTATTGCAGCTATATCATGTGGGTGAACTCCATCAATTTTAAATGTAAGTATGCCGTGATGTTCTTCGGCATCATCTGAACCCAGCACTGTAATGTGTGGGATAGCCTTTATTCCATCAAGTGCCATACGAGTAAGCTCAAGTTCTCTCTCCTCTATAGCATCAAGCCCGATAGATTCCAGATAATCTATTGCTGCAGCAAGTCCTACAGCTCCGCAGGCATTTACTGTTCCCGCCTCAAACTTATGTGGTAGTTCAGCATATGTTATATCATCAAATGTAACATATTCTATCATCTCTCCGCCAGATAAAAATGGAGGCATTTTTTCTAATAACTCCTGTTTTCCATAAAGAACACCGATTCCCATAGGAGCCAGCATCTTATGACCTGAGAATGACAGAAAATCAATATCCAAATCCTGCACATCTGTTTTACTGTGAGGAACACTCTGTGCTCCGTCAGCTACAAAGTATGCACCCACCTCATGTGCTGCAGCAGCAAAGCTCTTCACATCGATAATTCTACCGAAAATATTGGACATTGCTGTCATAGCTACAATCTTTGTCTTATTAGTTAGTAGTGATTTGAAACTATCTAAAGAAAAGCTTCCATCTTTTTCACACTCAAGATACTTTACTGTAGCACCATATCTTTTAGCTGCAAGTCTCCAAGGAAGCATATTGCTGTGGTGCTCCACAACAGTAGTGATTATCTCATCTCCCTCTTTAAGACACATTTCACCAAGTGAATATGCAACTAGATTCAAACTCTCTGATGCATTTCTTGTAAAGATGATTTCCTTATCTGCTCTCGCATTGATAAACTTTGCAACCTTAGTTCTTGCCGCTTCATATCTCTCAGTCGCATCGATAGAGAGATCATAAAGTCCACGGAATGGATTAGAATTATGATAGTATTCATAATCAGCAACCGCCTCAACTACCTGACGTGGTCTCTGAGATGTAGCCGAATTGTCCAGATATGCAAGTGGGGTTCCACCCTCTGCAATCTTCTTTTCCTCCGCAGCAAAAAACGGAAAATCTTTTCTCACTTTTTCTATATCAAAACTCATTACTTCTTATTTCTTTCTATTTATTCTTTTTACCGCTAGCCATTCCGAAGAATAAGCCCAAAGGAAGCGCAAGTAAACTTATCATGAATGTTAAACATCCACATCCACAACAGCCCTTTGGTCTTGGTCCTCTTGGTGGTATTGGTAATGGTCCTCTTGGTGGCATATCTCATACCTCCTTAAAAACACGTTTGTGGGAAATTCCCACCTACACATTAATCATCCGCTAAAAGCAGATTTCTGGTTACCTCATCTGGAATTCTTCCAGCAACCGCATCAATACGTGACTTAGCCATCAGCTCAGTTACCTCAGCTTCAGGAATTCCACGGCTCGCAAAGTAAGTAAGTATTTCGTCTGATATCTTTCCTATAGATGCACCATGTGCACCTTCCACATCCTCCTCAGCACAGAGGATAAGTGGTACAGTGTTATTATGCACACCTTCATCCATCAGAAGAACATCTTCTCTCTCGTCACCAGTTGCCGTCTTGCAGCCCTTGATGAAATCTATAGTTCCTCGGAAAGTCTTATCTGCGTTATCGCGGAGAACACCGCTAACATTTATCTTTGTATCTGTCTTTGCACCTCTATGTCTTGATACATAGTTGATATCAAGCTTATTGTCGCCTGTTACTATATAACCTGTATCAATATCAAGAGTGCTCTTATAGCCATCCAGATCAGCGCAGCAGCTAAGTGCCATATTACCCTTGCCGGACTTAATCTGAATCAGTTTCAGTCCGCCCTTCTCAAGATATCTTCCACCGATACTATCAACGAAGTTTGAACCTTCTTCAAACTGGAAGATCTCAACAAGTGTAAGCTTTGCAGTCTTGGCAGCCTTGATTCTTATATCATTGGCGCCAAACTTTGGACATCCCTTAAAAGTCATAACTACTGTAAGCTCTGAAGCCTCACCCAGAACTATAGCTGTGCGTGACAGCTTACCGCTTTCGCTCCCCTCTTCTGTTCCATAATCGTAGGTGATACGTATAGGCTCTTCAACCTTTACGCCTGCAGGAACTGTAAAGGATGCTCCGCCAGTCTTTGCCTGATGTGATAACTTGCGGAAGTCCTCACCTGCTCCAAGTTCGACATCCCCAAGTGCAATAGATGTAAAATCAACTGCACCAACCTTAACCTCAGCAGGCATGTTGGTTGCCTCACACTCAGCCTTTTCAAACTTATCAGGAACGGCTACTGTATAATCATTTACTTTCAGCCAGGTCCATGTAGGAACCGGCAGTTTGTTAATCTTAATCTCGCTCATTCTTTTCCTCTTCTGTTTTTAGCTTTATTCCTCTATGAACATTTGAATGGAATAATCCGCTTAAAAACGCTTCTTCTGTACAGTTCATCGGATTACCACCACGGTAGTAATTCCAGCTATTTATTTTTTTACCAAATAATCCTTTTTCAATTATCTGAAAAAACTGTCTTTTCTCAATATCAAAAACATAACTTCGAATGAATGTAAAACACTGATCAAATGTCATTTTCTTAGCAAGTATAGTCTTTAGATCATAACCATTCTCACTTGTTACTTCACACAGAGCAACCACACAATTTCTCTTAGGTTTCTTTAATAATGTATAATAAGAAAAACCAAACAAGAAAATCTGCAATCTAAGTAATATAGAAAATACAATACCTCTTAGTACAGCAAAAACAACAAAATCAGCAGATACCAATAACATATCTAAGAATATCATCACAAATCGTGCAAATGGAATTGCAACAATAAATGTTATTAGTATATATACAAAACTTGAAATAACATTTAAATTCTTTGAATTTACAAAAATCCTAAAAAACTGAGTTACTATCAAGCCGATGATCAAAAGAAGGATAATTGCTACTAAGGCAAACGCCCACCATGGTAATAACTGGATAAAATCATTACCCAGACGATTTTTTATGCCCTCGAAAAAAGCCACTATATAGGAATCCAGCTGATATTCATCGCCTTTGGAATAAAGATATAAAATCTCACCAAACCCGATAGCAAAACCAAAGCAGAATATAAATAATTCCTTCAAGAATTTTTTCATAAGCAATCACCTATCACAACTAGTCAAATAGGTTCTCACCCCCATCGAATCATTAACCGATGGAGCCCTTCATTTCGAGACGGATGAGGTTGTTCATCTCAACCGCATACTCCAGCGGAAGTTCCTTGGATACGTTATCTGCAAATCCGCTTACTATCATAGCTCGAGCATCTTCTTCAGAAATACCACGGCTCATAAGATAGAAGATAGCCTCATCTGAGATACGTCCAATCTTTGCCTCATGTCCGATATCTACATCATCACATCTTACATCCATAGCTGGAACAGTATCGGATCTGGATATATCGTCCAGCATCAGGGATGAACAGTCAACAGCTGACTTAGCACCCTTTGCCTTTGGTCCGATAACAACAGCACTTCTAAATGTACTAATACCGCCACTCTTTGAGATTGACTTTGTGTTTACAGTTGAAACTGTACGCTGTCCTGTATGAACCACCTTCATACCAGTATCAAGGTTCTGTCCCTCACCAGCAAATGTAATACCAGTGAATTCAACCTTTGCATCGTCACCCTTAAGGATTGTCATAGGGTAAAGATATGAAGTATGAGATCCAAATGAACCAGATACCCATTCCATCTTTCCGCCTTCCTCAACTGTGGCACGCTTAGTATTCAGGTTATACATATTCTTAGACCAGTTCTCAATAGTTGAGTAACGAAGTCTTGCATTCTTTCCAACAAAGAGCTCAACAGCTCCAGCATGAAGGTTTGCAACATTATACTTAGGTGCTGAGCATCCTTCTATGAAGTGAAGATCTGCTCCCTCATCTACGATAATAAGTGTGTGCTCAAACTGTCCTGCACCAGGTGCATTAAGTCTGAAGTATGACTGAAGTGGAATCTCAACTGTTACGCCCTTTGGTACATATACAAAACTACCACCTGACCATACTGCACCATGAAGAGCTGCAAACTTATGATCCTGAGGAGTAATAAGAGTCATAAAATGCTCTTTGATCATATCCCCATACTCGCCATGCATTGCAGACTCTAGGTCAGTATAGATAACTCCCTGTGCAGCAACCTCTTCACGAACGTTATGATAAACAAGCTCTGAATCGTACTGTGCGCCTACTCCCGCAAGAGATTCACGCTCAGCCTGTGGGATTCCAAGTCTTTCAAATGTATCCTTGATTTCCTCTGGAACCTCATCCCAGTCAGCACTCATTTTGTTATCCTTAGGCTTAATATACGTAACGATGTTGTCCATATGAAGACCATCGATAGGTGGGCCCCAAGGCTTCATTTCCATATTATTATATATTTCTAACGATTTAAGACGCAGCTCCAGCATCCACTCTGGATCGTTCTTCTCTTTGGAAATCTGTCTAACGATTTCTGGAGTAAGACCCTCGGCAACCTTATAAACATCCTCATCAACATTTCGGAAGTCATACAGGCTGCGATCCACGTCCTCAACGTATGTCTTTTCTTTATCCGCCATCTTTTTCCTCTAACTAATAATTTATAATTACTGTACGAAACGTTCGAAACCGTTTGCATTAATCTCATCAACGAGTGATGCATCACCAGTTTCAACAATCTTTCCATCTACAAGAATGTGAGTATAATCCACTTTAAGTGCCTCAAGGATTCGAGTACTATGAGTTATGATAATGAGTGAACCATCTCCGCTCTCGTGAAATGCCTTCACACCGTCTGATACTGTACGAACAGCATCAACATCAAGACCAGAATCTGTCTCATCAAGGATTGCAAGGTCTGGCTTCATCATAAGCATCTGAAGAATCTCAGCCTTCTTCTTCTCACCACCGGAGAAGCCTACATTTAGATCTCTGTCTGCGTAAGACTTATCCATAGAAAGAAGCTCCATCTGCTTCTCAAGATTCTTGCGGAAGTCCCAAAGTCTGGCTCTTGTTCCAGTCTTTGTGTCTACTGCATTTCTTATAAAGTTAGAAAGTGAAATACCAGGAACCTCTATTGGATTCTGGAATGAAAGGAAGATTCCTGCCTTTGCTCTATCGGCAGTCTCCTCATCGGTGATATCCTCACCTTTAAAAACGATGCTACCTTTACCAATATCGTAGCTTGGGTTACCCATGATTGCATAGCCAAGGGTAGACTTTCCTGCACCATTTGGACCCATAATAACGTGGGTTTCACCGCGACCAACTTCAAGGTTTACTCCATGAAGTATCTCAGTTTCAGCCACGCTGACATGTAAATCTTTAACTGATAATAATTGTGACATGTTTTCCTCCGTATATTTATTCGAAATGTGCAACCGGGGACAGACCTCGGTGCAGTGGGGACGGACCCCACTGCACGGTGCACATTTATAGTTGAATCAGGTTTGTTGAAACGCCCTTAGATTTGAAGATTGAATCCATTCCCCAGTCATCTGTGAGGATGATGATCTGCTCTTCATCCATATCCATAAGGCAGTCAACCAGAGACTTAACCTCAGATGAATTCTCAAGCATTGTTGTACCATCAATAATAAGCGGCATTCTTTCCTTTGCAAGATACTTAGCGATACTAAGTCTTACTGCAAGATATACCTTACCAGCATCTGCATCTGTAAGTCTCCAAAGAGGTACAAAGCCATAGTCGGCCTTTAAGATAATATCGCCCTTGTCATCAAAGGTAAGTTCACTGAACTCTCCCTGTGAAAGGCTTCCGATATATCTGGACACATTACCAAGAAGATTCTTAAATGCATCCTCACGGAATCTATCTGAAAGAGAGTTTATCTTAGCGATTGCAAGGTCGATAGCATTAATCTCGTCCTCCAGCTCGCTCTTCTTCTTAAATACCATATCGAACTCATGACGAAGCTTGTTTCTTTCGTTACGTCTTTCGATAAGTGCATTTTCCTGTTCTCTAAGTTCAGCCTTCTTCTCCTGATATTCCTTAGCAAAGGACATATCAATATCAAGTTCTTCTTGTTCTTCAGCCTCTTCACGAAGTTCTGTCAGAACCTTCTTGAACTCCTCTTCATCAGGAGTTTCCGACTTTTCTTTATTATCGAAATATCCCTTTGCCTTTAAACCATCAATGATTGTGAATAGTACAAACACACAGGTGAAGACAATGAACAATTTTCTAATTATATCCTCAAATGGAAGTATATATACGATAGCTGATATAAGCAGAATTACGAAAAGACCTGTACCCAGGATAACAGGGATTCGATCGTAAAATGGAATCTCCTTCTTTTCTTCTTTCTCAAGCTCCTTACGCTTCTGCTCTTCTTTATCGACAGTTCTCTTACTAACACCGATATCAGTCTGACGCTCAGTAATTCTATCGATCTTCTCATCCATTTCAGCATCATTTTCGTAGGTTACTGTACCGTCTTCGTTTTCAACCATACGACGTGCAACTCTCTTGCGGCGCTCAGCCTCCATAACGAATTCTTCGTTAAGAGTCTTGATCTCAGCTTCGATTGCAGCTATATCGTCATCGACTGTATCGTACTCAGCTATTCTTTCATCCAGCTCATCAAGTCTTCTGATAAGCGGCTTAGGAATATGAGACTTCTTCTCATTTTCCAGATATCTGATAGCCTTTACCTTATCTATGTTAGATGTTCCGGTAAGTGTGATATTAGTCAGGTAGTCCTGCATATCCTTCTTAACATCGGAATCATCGTCCACAGCGATACATTTGGTATCCAGGAAAGTATTCTTATCAGTCTCGCAGATTGTACCGGAAATGGTATCAGCATTATTCAGTCTTACTTCGCGACCAGAACCAACGTCCAGAACGGAAGCCTTTCTTGCTCCTGCAAGGAATGACCTATCCACCAGATAAGTATTATCATCTGTCTGAATGTATGCACTTCCTGAATAGTTATTTGAATTTTTTGGCTTTCTCAGCTCGTAATTAGAACGAACCTTTGTGATACCCTCACGACGAGGAATGCCATACATAAGTCCTACAAGAAAATCTCTTACTGTGGACTTTCCAGAATCTTCAGTACCGAAAATAATATTGATTCCCGGCGTGAGATCCATACTTTTATTATGAAATTTTCCAAAATCTCTAATTAACAGTTTAGTCAGATACATTTATCTTTCTTCTCCCGCCATAATAAGCGCTTCCATGCCATATCTGAGTGCCTTACTTCTGATACGTTCATCCACGGTATAACTACCGTTGATCTCACGGATAAAGCTTCCCATCATATTTGTCTCATTTTCAACTCGTAACATCTTCTCATCATCATCAGAGATAGTCATATTGAGAATCTCGTAAATGTTATATCTACTCTTGATTCTCTCTAAGTCAAAACTGAGATTGTCCTTCGAAAAGCCTCGAAGAATAATACGGTAAATGTTTTCATTCCCCAGTTTCAGCAGCTTCTCTTCAAGATTCTTTGTTATCTCTTCAGCCTCAAGATCAGGACTCATGGTAATACTGATATCCATGTAGTTCCTGCGAGCGATAGGACACCAGTTAATCTTTGTCCCCTCATCGTTTATCTCACCAAGAACATAGCCGTGACGTCCAGTCTCTGTTGGACCAAGAGGTTCAGGTGAACCCGCATAAGCCATACGATTCTTCAGGATATGAACAGGTCTTCTGATATAACCCATTGCCACATAGTCAAATCCCTTAGCTGCCAGTTTATCCTTTCTAAATGGCATATGATTCTTATCTCCGCCATGACCGATCAGGATATTAACAGCATCCTTATGTCCAGGATCAATATTTTCAAGAATCCTGTCAGCATATTCTGGCTTACCATAGCTATATCCTGTTACACAGGTGTTTATACCCTTGAGGTAAGCATTTGTTGTCTTCTCAGGCGGAAGCATAACGGTACGGGATCTAAACTTATATGCCGCACTCTCGCTTCCTGGAACTATATAATCATCCGTTCCCGAAAGAATAACTGTTCTTGTCTTCTCCAGTCTCATCAGCTTCTCGTCAATAAATATCAAGTCCTCAACTGAAGGTGAACGATCAAATAGATTTCCTGCAATCAAAAGAAGGTCAATATTCTTCTCGTTACATGCATCAAGTACCTTTTCAAAGGTTTCTTCGATTTCCTGTGGTCTGTTCGCCCCCCACTCAAATTCAGTGTCTGGGGTTGCAAAGAGATGAACATCCGCAATGTGAATAAATCTCATAGTTTTCCCTTTATCTATTCTTTATTTTTACTATATTCCATCCATAAGTCATAGATTTTGACCCAAAAAGCCACTATAACCACCCTATTATACTAGGTTTAATGCAATAATGCAAGATAAGACAGGGGCGTTCCCCTGTCTTATCATCTACTTTAATTTACTATATTTCATTATGATCATCATAACATCCTTAGCAGTCACCTTCTTGC